>Ga0181402_1000042_pt1 | contig 41035 bp, 46 predicted proteins | sample 25SPOviralmetaG_FD_130131 | JGI IMG/M metagenome (GOLD analysis project Ga0181402, IMG submission 130131) | Marine viral communities from the oligotrophic San Pedro Time Series (SPOT) site, San Pedro Channel, CA, USA - 25 SPOT_SRF_2011-08-17 | ecosystem: Environmental > Aquatic > Marine > Strait...
GGTCTTGCCACGGCCCACGCCTCTGTCTGGGGGCAAATTAAGAAGCTCATCGACTACAAGAACCGTACCCTGGTGTGCGGTCACAGTCTTGGCGGTGCTCTAGCAGAGCTAACAGCCGCTAAACTAAACAAAAAGCACCCTAACCTTAGCTTGATTACCTTTGGTAAGCCAAACACGTTCTTCAAGGGGTTCAAGCGCCCTATGCAACTAGACGATCAAATCTCCTGTGTCATGGGGAGCGACATCGTGGCTAAGATACCTCGATTTTGCTACGGCCCTTCTAAATCACAGACCATGTTATACTTTGCAAATTCTGGTAAGAACTACATAAACCCATCCAAGAAGGACAAGGACGGTGGTGTATCTGATGCTATCTCTGACCACTTCATGGATGGATATAAGAAACGCTTAAAAGGATTCATAAAGGAGCAAAAGAAATGAGACTACTGATGCTTAGTGCAATCGTTATGTTATCTAGCTGTACTTCTATTGAGCAGGTCATGGACAACAAAGACCTGTACTGTAACCAGCTATACAAAGGTATGAGAGCTGTCGGTCGTTCTGCCTTGTCTGCCACTACTGGCGTAGTCGTTAGAGATGTGTGTGATACCATAGACGGGATTATTGCTGAAGAGAATATGCCAACAGATAAGGTTGGCGCATGATGAAATTAGGAGGCTTACTTAAGTCTCTAGCCCCCACGATTGCACAGGCAGCAGGTGGGCCGATGGCTGGAATGGCTGTAAAGATAGCTGCCTCCAAACTAGGGCTGCCAAGCAGTACAACTGCAAACGAGATTGAAGACCTTATAGAACGAGAGCCTGAAAAAGCAATTATTGTTAAACAGGCTGATGAAGAGTTTAAGAATCGTATTAAAGAAATGGAAATCGACCTTGAGTCTTTTAAGGTTGAGGTAGAAGACAGGAAGTCAGCGCGTGATGCTTTTGCTACAGACCTAACTCCTAAGCTCTTTTCTGTACTAACACTTATTCTGTATGGCGCGTTTGTGCTTATGGTGACGATGATGCCTCACGATCAAAATGACGAGACAATTATCAGCTTAGTCCTCGGCCAGTTATCTGGGATATTAGGTACGGCAGCAGCGTTCTATTACGGCGGTTCAAACGCAAAAAAATAAATTTAACATGAGTTATTATTGTTGATGACAAGTCAGTAATAGCATTAACAGAGGTTTATTGATTTGAAAGAACTTATTCAAATGCTTAAAAGGCATGAAGGTGTAAAAAGTCATGCTTACAAATGTTCGCAAAATAAAATTACTGTAGGAGTCGGGCGCAATATAGATCAGGAAGGAGGCATAGGTCTTTCTGATGACGAAATAGATTATCTTTTGCAGAATGATGTCGAAAGGGTAATTAAAGAGCTTGCGTCTGAATATCCTTGGTTTAATTCTCTTGATGAGGTCAGAAAGGATGCCATGATTGATATTGCTTTTAATCTTGGTCAAACACGATTAAGGCTTTTTAAACGCGCTCTTGCAGGGATGGAGGTAGGAGACTACGAAAAAGCCGCCGCAGAATTTTTAGATTCCAAATGGGCGACACAAACTGGAAAACGCGCTTTAGAACTTGCAGACATGATATCTACTGGCGATTATTCAAATGCATGAGTATCGTTGTGAGATAGTTAAAATTGTAGATGGGGACACAATAGATGTTGCAGTTGATCTTGGTTTCGATACTTGGATTCGTGGCAGTGGTGGCCGTATTCGTTTGTACGGAGTTGACACGCCAGAGTCTCGCACTAGAGACAAAAAAGAGAAACAATATGGTCTTGCCGCGAAAAGTTTTGTTGAGCAATTCTTTGAAGGAGCAGAAGAAATAATTCTTAAAACTTGGGAAAAAGGTAAATATGGTAGATATTTGGGTGATTTTCAAGCAAAGAATAAATGGCTGTGTGCTGAGTTATTAGCAAATTATCATGCTGTTAAGTATACAGGCCAAAACAAAAGTCTAATTAAGGCTGCTCACATAAAAAACAGAAAGCTTGTGGAGTTGGACTAAATGCTAGTTAAGTACGAGTTTAAACCGGGAGTAAATCGTGAAGGTACGCAGTTTACTGCGGGTACTGGATGGTACGATTCTGATAAAATTAGGTTCCGAAAAGGTCGTGCCGAGCAAATAGGCGGTTGGCAAAAGTATTCAATTAATACATTTTTTGGTATATGTCGTTCTTTGCACGACTGGGTGGCTGCTGCTTCTACCCAATATCTAGGACTAGGCACTAACCTAAAGTTTTATGTTAATGAAGGCGCTGCTTATTACGATGTTACGCCTATACGAGAAACTACGGCAGCAGGGGCGGTTACCTTTTCGGCGAGCAACGGTTCTTCTTCAATCACTGTTGCAGATGTCAATCATGGCGCTGTGGCTAATGACTTTGTTAGTTATAGTGGCGCTGTGTCTCTTGGCGGCAATATTACTGCGGCTGTGCTTAATCAAGAATATCAGATCGCTACAATACTAAATAATAACTCTTATACTATTCTTGCAAAAAATACCGCTGGGGCAGCCGTTACAGCTAATGGCTCTGATACAGGTAACGGTGGTGGATCGATTGTTGGCAAATATCAGATTAATACTGGATTAAATACTTATGTAGCGTCTTCTGGCTTTGGTGCTGGAACATGGGGAGCTAGTGGGTGGGGTGGTTCTACTGCAATCACTTCTGGTAATCAGCTTAGACTGTATTCTCAAGATACTTTTGGGGATGATTTAATATTCAATGTCAGGGGTGGTGGTATCTACTATTGGGATGAGACTAATGGAACAGCCACACGAGGCGTTGCTCTTGTTGATAGACCCGAAGCTGTTGGAGCGCCTTTGTTGTCTCTACAGACAATGGTATCGGAAACCGATCGTCATACGATATGTTTTGGTTGCAACCCTCTTGGAAGCACTACTCTTGACCCGTTACTAGTAAGGTTTAGCGATCAAGAAAACCCATTTGATTGGACTCCTACTTCAACGAATACTTCGGGTGGCGTTACTTTGACAGCTGGCTCTTTTATTGTTGGCGCGATTAAGACTCGACAAGAGATACTTATATTTACTGACAGTAGTATTCATTCGATGAGGTTTTCTGGCAGTCCGTTTACTTTTCAGTTTGAAGTAATAAACGAAGGGTTGTCAATGATATCTCCGAATGCTGCCACCAATGCTGGCGATATGGTTTTCTTTATGGATCGGGGTGGGTTTTACTTTTATAACGGTTCTATACAGCGTCTTACATGCACAGTTTTGGATTACGTGTTTAGTAATATAAATACCTCAGAAGAGTATAAGGTTTTTGCTACAACAAGCGTAGATTTTTCTGAGGTCTATTGGTACTACCCAGTGGGAACTGGCAATACAGAATGCACTAACTATGTGTCTTACAATTATATGGAGGATTCGTGGGCTATTGGAACTTTAACTAGAGGTGCTTTTATTCCAGCAAACACAAGGGTATATCCTATTGCTTCTTCCGCTTTTACAAGCACTGATAATAATTACTTATATAATCATGAAAACGGTTATGACGATGACGGTTCTGCAATGAATGCATACGTTGAATCTGGTGGCGTAGAAATTGGTGATGGAGAGCAGCTTATGTTCGTTAATCGCCTGATACCTGATTTTGAGTTTCGAGGCACAACGGCCAGTGCCTCAGTTGATATTACCATGAAAGGCAAGGACTTTCCTTTAAACAATGCCTCTACCTTAGCCACCACTACTGTGACCGAAAACACTGGACAGTCTTTTATACGCGCTAGAACAAGGGAGTCTGTGATCAGGGTGCAGGGCACTGGAACTGGCTATGGCTGGACTCTGGGAGCTTTGAGATTTGATATTAAGCCCGATGGGAGAAGGTAATGGCTCAAAAAGTCAATTTGGTTGTTTTACCTACCGCAAATCCTAATTATGATTTTCAGAATGAGCTGACAATGAGGCGAGCTATAGAGCGCTCATTTAACGATGTAAGCGATGATTTTAGGACTATTACTACAAAAACTGACAAAGAAGAGTCTCTAGCCCTAAAGCGTTATCAATTTCTTCTTATGGGAGCTTCTGGCAATGGCTGATGCTATTAAGGTACTTGGGCAGGCAGCTCCTAGCGCAACCACTACTACAGTGCTGTATACTGTTCCAAACTTAGCCCAAACCACTGTAAGCTCTTTGGTTATATGCAACAGAAATTCAGGAAATCAGACCTTTAGAATTAGTATTCATGTGGCTGGCGCTGGTGCTGACAACAAACAATTTATTTATTACGATAAAGAAGTTACAGCTAATAACACAATCACTGTTGTTATTGGAATAACACTTAATCAAGCAGACGTAGTTAAAGTATACTCTAGTACCAGTGACATGAGCTTTAACATATTTGGCGTGGAGACTACATAATATGAATATTGCCCCAAAACCACCTTTAGCCCGACAAGGGCAACAGCTTGCAAGTCATGGCCGCTATGGGGATAGTCAGCTAGTTCATATGAATCCACACGAGGTGCAGGGATTAGCTGCTATGTCACCTACTGGTCAGCTTACAAAAAACCCTGTGACAGGTCAGCCAGAAGCATTTTTGCCATTTCTAGCACCTCTTCTGGGAAAGGCTATAGGAACCAAATTGCTGGCTGGAAAGCTTGGAGCTGGGCTTGCTGGAGCAATAGGATCGGGTTTGGGTACATTTGCCGAATCTGGCAGTTTAGAAAAGGGTTTGGTTAGCGGTATTACTGGATTTGGTTTAGGCAAAGTATTTAACGCAGGCGCTGAAGCTGTAAATGCAGGAACAGAGGTTGCTCAAGCAACTGCTGCTCAACAAGGATTGCAGGAAGCGACTAAAGCCGCTGGCAATACTCTTAGTCCTGATTTGCTGGAGGCAAGCAAAATACTGCAACAGCCAAACTCTATGGTGAATGCTGCAACCTTGGGCGACACCTTGGGATCGAATGTTTCGACTCCTTTAAGTTATGACGTTGCTAGTGGAGCAACGATTGGAGGAAATGTTGTTAATCCAATATCCTCGCAAGCACAAGATTTTCTTGATGCAAGTCAGGCTGCTGGTACTGCTACATCTGCTTTAGATTCTGCCCGTCAGGGTATTTCTTTTGGTGATCGGTTGTCATCCTTTAGGAATCGGGAAGGTTTGGAGGCAATGGGTCAGGCTGCTTTACGACCTGAAAACTTGCTTACTATTGGCTCAAGTCTTGGTGTAAGAGGCCAGATGGAAGTTCAAGACGATATGCAAAGAAGAGCTGATGAGGCTGCTGATGCTGATAACGCATACGCACAAGGCTTTAAAAATGTATTAACAGATACTTTAGGCATGTCTCGTGGCAGCAACCCTAATCCGTACATGAGTAGGTATATTGGTAATTATGCTAATGGCGGTCTTGTCAGAATGAACGGTGGGGGTGACACGGAATACGGGGGCAATGTTGAAAGTAAGGCTGAAGAGATTATTCGTTCTGTGGGTAATTACGGCTTGGACTCTGATGACAGGTACTTTATTAAGCCGTCTAAAGGCAGCGCAGCAGAAAGACAGTCCTTTCTTAGAGGTTTTGAAAAGCAAGACCCTCCTACAGATTATAGGCATGGTTTTGAGGAAGAGTTTCAGTTCTTTGATTTTATAAAAGATAGGCCCATTGAGCGTTATCAAGATTTATTTGGTGCTGGGCCTAGTGATTATTTAGCTGGTTTGCTGGCTGCAAGTCCAGAAAGATTGCAAGAGCTTGGCACTCCTATTGCAGAAGGCACTCGGCCTTTGGCTGAATACACTGATACGAGAGGAACACCGTTTTCGGGCGTAGATAACTTTAGTGATATGGGCGTTACTAAAGTAGACCCTCTTACAGACATACCTGTTGCGTCGCCCGTTACTTCTCCTGTTGTTGATGAGTCAGAAGAGGTTGTCGATTCTGGCAATGTCGTGCCTGAATACATGAAGGCTATACAAGCGCTAGGTCTACCAGTTGACGGAGAGTACGTTCGACCAGAGGGCAGGGCAGTTTACGATGTTTTAGACGAATATGATGCTTTTGGAGCAGAAGAAATTGCTAATGTTGCTGATTACTTTGGTGTTGACGCTGCTGAAGCTCAAGCAAATGTTGATGTGATTGCTCAGAACAGAGCGACTCAGGAACTCCTTGACAGCGCAATAGAAGGCGGTATCGAGCAAGTAGACCCTGATCAGGAAGCCGCTGACCCTTATACGCAGGGTGAAATAGACGCTGTTGTAGGTCTTATTGATTCTGAACAACTTTCTCTTACGGCTGCTGCCGAATACTTTCAAGTGCCTTATGAGCAGGTAAAATCAACTTACGACAATATCGTTGCTACGCGAGCTGCTGAAACCCCAGCAGAGGAATTAGGCTCAGCTTACAGTGAATTAATCAATACGGCTGTAAAGAGTGCAGGTGGTGGCAGAATGCCTAAAAAGCGAATCATGACCAGAGCTGGCGTGATGGAGCTTGCAAATGGCGGTATAGCTGAAGCCGTAATGGGCGCTCCAGAAGAAACAATGGTTGTTGAGGAAGCGGTTGTCGAACAAATGCCTGATGACGCTATGTTTGATAATGGCATGGGCGATCTTGATTTTGATAATATGGTAGCTATGACCGTTGAGGCTATTCGTGGCAACGTTCAGGACGCTGACAAGATCATTGAAATGTTTATTGATGAATATGGCGTAGACCAATTTAGGAGCCTTAGAGAGGCCGTGCTACAAAGTATCGTTCCGGGCGCTCAAACAGAAGGTAAAATAGTAGGTTCTGGCGGTGGCATGGATGATGAGGTCATGGGAATGATTGGCGAAAATCAGCCAGTAGCTGTTGCTCCTGATGAGTATATAGTTGCAGCAGATGTTGTGTCTGGATTAGGCGATGGTAGCTCAGAAGCTGGAGCAGATATTCTTGATCAGATGATGGCTGATGTAAGGACGGCAAGGACAGGAGGTCGTCAACCTGCTCCTATTGACAAGTCAGCAGTATTGCCTGCATGAACTCGATTGCACAACATATAGACAAAAATTTTTTAGCAGCACAAGATGTTGATGAAAAAGTTACAATTAGTGCTGTTCCAGCAGAGATGCTTGATCAGATTTGGGACACAGTTTCTGGCTTTTTAAGTCCAGCAGTGGATAGATCGCATGGCAGATGGTCAATGCCGTCTCTTAAAGAGGCGGTCAGAGAAGGAAAGCAACAGCTATGGATCGTTTATCAAGGTAATGACCCAGTTAAAGGCGTTGCTACTACAGAAATACAGGACTACCCCAATAAAAGAATGTTAGCTATACAGTATCTTGGTGGTGAAGATTTAGACAAATGGGCTTTTTCTATGCTGGAAATATTAGAAGAGTTTGCTACAGCCACTAACTGTAGGGGCATTGAAGCCACGGCTAGAAAAGGTTTCTGGAAGTGGATGAAAGATTATAACTACGAAGAAGCGTATACGGTTTTTCAAAAGGAGATATCAAGTGAGTAAAGGCGGCGGTGGATCACCTACATCAACAGTTACTCAGGTAGAAAAGCTACCTCCTGAGCTTGTTCCGTTTTATCAAGACCTTCTTGGTCGAGGTGTTTATGAATCTCTTACAGGGTACGAAACTTATCCTCAAAGAAGACTTGCAGACTTTGACCCTTATGAAGCTGGAGCGCAGGAAGCATACGCAGAAATGGCGCTGGCAGGAACCCCTGAAAGCGTAAGGGAGGCTCAGTCAGGTCTTAGGGAAATAGCTATGGGTACTCCATACTCAAGGGCTGTTCAGAGTGATCCTGTGATTCAAAGATTGACAGACACCATACAAAGTGGTGTTGAGTCACAATCAGAGACTTTACGTGACGTTGTTGGTCAACGCAACGAAATGGTTGATGGTGTTGAAACTCCTGTTGATGTAACTCGTCTTGATCAATACATAAATCCTTTTCAGCAATCTTTTATTGACAGACAAAAAAGACTAGCTGAAGAACAAGCTGATATAAGGCAAAAAGAAATAGCACAGCAGGCCGCTGTCGCTGGAGGTCTTGGAGGATACAGAGAAGGCATTATGCAATCAGAAAGTGAGCGTAATCTAGCCAATCAGCTACAAGATATACAGGCTTCTGGTGACTTGGAGAACTTTAGACAAGCTCAGCAAGCCTTTGAAGCTGACAGGATCGCTAGGCAACGTGGCACTGATATTGGACTGCAAGGATTTCAGAGTCTAGGTCAAGACCTTGATCGCAGGGGAAGAGCTGCTGAATCGATGGCTAGTTTAGCTGGGACTAGGCAGGCTATGGAGTTTGACCGACTAGGGCAGCTTGAAGCTGCTGGGTCAAGGCGTAGAGGACTTGCTCAACAAGGACTGGACATTGGTTATTCAGACTTTGTGCGTCAACAAGCGTTTCCAAGAGAGCAGCTTAATCTTTACTCTGGCTTGTTAAGAGGAGTGCCAGTTGGCCCCGGAACGTATCAATCGACTTACGGAAATCAACCTTCTGCATTTCAACAATTAGTCGGCACTGGTCTTGGTGCTGCTGCCTTATATGGCGGTACTCAAGGATACGGCAACACAGGTTTAAGGGGCGGATAATGAATATTATAGAGCAAGAGGATATTGTTAAAGGTCTTCCAGACGCAGCGCTTCAGATGGAAATGCAAATGCCTTCGGGTCAAGTGCCTGAGTTTCTTGTATTGTCAGAAATACAGCGTAGGTCTGATATGCGTCAGCGTTATTCAGCCCAGCAACCAATGCCTACATCTACGGTAAAAGATCAAGTTATGGCCGAAGGACTTGCAGCTATGATGCCAATTTCTTCTGTCCCTGCTGCTTCTAACCCTTTGTCACCTCCCCTCCCTTTAGGTGATGCTCAGCAGGGTTTGGCAGGGGCGGAAGTCCAAATGGCAGCTCAAGGCGGTCTTTTAGGCATGGCTACAGGAGGCCAGTTTCCCGATCTCAGTGGTGACGGCGATGTAACTCGAAAAGATATTCTCATAGGTCGAGGCATTATACCTATGTCGGAAGGAACCATTACACCCAACAATTTTACCAGCCGAGGTGATCCTTCTTATCTTGATGGAATGTCTTCGTCTTATACTGGCCCTAATGACTTTCTTATACAGACAGCCCAACAGTTTTTAGTAAAACAAAATATAGACCCAGCAGGGTATACGATTCAGGAGCTTGTAGATATTGGCTCGCAGCAAATAAAAGATTACGGCGATTCATCTCTGCCTTACAGCGTTGCTGGCAGTCAGGGGGACATTTTGAGTGGCGTTCTGGAAGGTAGTGTAGATTTATTGGCTGATAGATTAGGCACTTCCTCGTCTCAAGATGAAATAGGCGCACGTAATTTAGAGCTGGAAAGCAACAGAAAAGGAATGGGTCAAATCCTTGCAGATGTTGGCGAAAGCGCTGCCAATACATTTAGACCTACAGACTTAGCGTTATCTCAAGATGAAATAGACGCACGTAACTTAGGATTAGAAAGCAACAGGCAAGGCATGGGCGAAAGTATCGCGGGCATAACAGATTTTATTAGTGATCTTTTTTCAAGTGACGAAATAAAAGACAACAATAGAGGTCGAGCAGGAGGGCAAGGAGCAGGCAGAAGGCGAAATTTATACGATGATGATCCCACTCAGATAGAAAAAGAAACTGACACAATCGGTAGTGACTCAGGTTCTATTGATGAAATTATAAATGCTGCAACGATTAATGGTAATTTAGCTTCTGACAAAGAGAGTCAACAAGCAAATTTAATAAATCTTTTAGACAGTGATTTTAGATTTTACGATCCAAACACGTTTGATGCTGGTTCTGGTGGTGATGCTCTTAAAGTGGACAAGTCAAGAGCAACTGATGCATTCACTGACATTGAAGGTCGCAGTTCGTCTCTTGCGAAATCAAGAGCTGAAGAAATATCAGAGTTAATAGAAACCAATCGCAGCAGAACAAAAAACGATGCTCTGTACGCTGCCTTAGCGCAGATAGGGGCAGGGATAGCATCAAACGCACCAGACCTCGGTATTGGTAAAGGCTCAGAAGCTGCTTCTAAGATAATGACTGAAAGCAGAGGCAGGGAAGACCTGTTGCGTACTCAAGAAATGGCTGCTGAAGATGCAGATATTACACGGCAGATAGACTTCATTAAGTCACGAGCAAATATTGATCTTAATGAAAGAAAGCTTGCAGCAGAGATAACTGCTAATGAGAACTTGCAGTCGAGAAATCAGTCAACAAGGCAGTCAGGGGTTGCCAATGTAGTTGCGGAGATGTTTGAGCCTGAAGATTACGTTGATGAAAATGCAAGGATTGCTGCTTATACAAGTCTTTATAATGCTTTAGCTGGTGCTTATGATGTCCCTCGAATAAATGTTCCTACTGGCTCTACTGGTACTCCAAGAACGAGTGCTGATCTTACAAGCAGTTTTGATAAGTATACTAAATAATGGGTTTTAATTACGCACTAGCTAAACAAGACGGTTTTACTGATCAGCAGATAGCTGAAGTCCTTGGGGAAAAAAGGGGCTTCAATGTTGGTTTGGCAGTGCAAGATGGGTTTTCCTATTCACAAATCGCTCAAGCCCTTGTCGAGAAAAGCGAAAGCGAAGACACTGGCCTTTTCCGTGAAGCGTTAGATGTCCCAGTATTTGCAGCACAAGGCGCAACCCAACTGTTTCGTATGGGGACTCAAGCTTTTGGTGCTGACAACCCAGTAGCAAACACATTGATGGGTGTTGAAGACTATCTTGGCTCTTTGATATCAGCAGGCTCTCGACAACAGCAAGAAGAGATCGCTGAAATATTTGCAGACGCAGAAGACAAAGGCTTTGGCGAACAGGTTAAAGCAGGACTAAAAGCATTAACTGTAGCCCCTGTTGATACTCTTGCTCAGTTTGGTGGTACTGCTGTGCCTTTTATTGCAGCTAGTGTGCTTACTGGTGGAGCCGCTACTCCAGCTTTAGCTCTTGGTGCAACAACTGGTACTGGCCTTGTTAAAGGTACAATCTTTGATGCTGTCGAGCGGGAGTACATAAATCAAGGCGTTGACCCAGAGCAGGCTCGTGAAATCGCTGAGCAGGCTCAAGCTTATACAGGAGAAAACCTAGATCAAATTGCTTTGGGCGGTGTCCTCGGCGCTGCTGCTGGCAGACTCGGTATAGAGAGAGGAATCACCAATCTAATAACTCGAAAGGTTGGTCAAGAAGCTGCATTGCCTGTAGGTATTAAAACTATAGTTGGTGGCGCTGTAGCTGAGTCAATTCCTGAAGCTGTGCAAGCTGGTCAAGAAAAGTTTGCAGCCAATATCTCTAGGCAGAGAGAGGGCTTTGATGTTGATCTAATGGAAGGTGTTGTTGGGCAAAGTGTTTTTGAGGGCGGTGCAGGACTATTACTTGGTGGTGGCGTAGGTACTTATACTAGTAGAAGAAATAGACTTTCTAATGAGCGTCAGGCTGAGTTACTTGAAAAGAAAGAAAACGAAGAATTAGCGATACAAGATTCAGTCGGTGATCTTCTTGCTCCTGAGTACGACACAACTGATTTACCTGATGACTTTTCAGGAGTAGGTCTAAGTCCCGATCCATCACCCGTAGAAATTGAAGAAGAAGTAGAGGTACAGCTTCCAGCTCGCGATCTAAATATTCGTGACATGCAGACCGAAGCTAGTCGAATTGTACGTCAGACAAATCCAGACCAAGAGATAACCTTTGTTTCAGAGCCTACGGCTGATGGCAGAGGGTTTCAGATAATAGGCAGTGATCAGAAGGCGTATGGTGCGCCTATAACAGGAGCTGAGACAGCTAGACAATTAGCGTTTAGGTTAAATCAAACAAAAAAAGATCAGCGGTCTGTAAGAGATGCAAACAATAGCGTTAACGAAAGCGGATTATCCAGAGAAAACCCCTCCACTTTACGCAACTACCTTGCAATAGGTAGTCGTGTCCTTAACCCTCGATTCAATGAAGTCACGGCTGCGGAAATAAATTACGCGGCTGATGCTAATACTGACGAGTCAGTGCTAACAGACCGACGTAGACGGGCAATAGAAAAACTTCCTTTAGATCAAGCAGAGTACTATTTAACTCAAGGCGCTCCAGCAAATCGAGCAAGAAGCAATGCTGAAAAAATGCGTCTGTTGACTCCTACGCAAAAAGAAAACATGAAGCGTAGGGATAAAGGACAGTCTGAGAAAAGCACTTTTACAATGGCAGAAGCCAGAAGAATTTTAGGGAAAAATTTTGGCAACCTAGCCAATCCTCAGCCTGAAATAACACCAGAGATCGAGTATCTTGCCTCTATATCAGGAACCTCAGTGCCTATATCTAAACGAGAAAAAGGCTCTCCTAGAAAAGCAAAAACATTGCTGAGGCAAGGTGTTTACAAGTTTGCTGAAGGCGCTCCTAAACAAGTATCTTTGGAAAAGCTTAACGAGCTTTTTGAGCAAAAAAACATTATCTCTTCTGTACGATCAAAGGAAATGCAGCCTCTCATAAAGTCTTTTACTGGGGCTGGCAGTTATCGAACAATGACTGCTGGAGACAGGCGTGTTCTGTATCAAAAAGTAAATCAGCTATCTGACTTTGCTGAGCCTACTAAATTACCTCTTTACAAAGGCACGGGTTCTTTACAAGTTACACAGGACACTGATATAGTTACACCAGACACAGGAGATTTAGAAAGTGAAACAAGTAAACAAAGATCAGAGTTCATTAAAAACTTCAGGCGTGACCAAGCAGCAAGACCTTACTCAGATTCAGAAGCTGGAGGAAGTGAGAGCGCCTATATACGACGAAGTTATGGCAGAGAATCCGGCCCTTACAAAAGAAGAATTAGCCGAAATGATGGACGAGATGGGCTTTTAGAGCTTGACTCTGCCGAAAACGCTGGGCGCTATCAAGATACAGGCTTGTCGTTACCTCAAGTCTTTGAGGTGGATGCTGAGCTAGAAGCAGACAACTATCATAACGACATGACTGCGGCTATGAGTGGGCACAAATTTGCTGCCCAAGTAGAAATAAAATCTCCTAGCGAGCTTTCCAAATACAGACTATTTAGAACTCCTAACGGCAGTGGATTTGCTATCAAACCAGATGGCGATATCGTTGCTGTGTTTGCTAGTGAGTCTGAACCAAAGGGCGGTTCTTATGCGCTCTTACAAGCAGCGGTTCAAGCTGGTGGTAAAAAACTAGATGCTTTTAATACCTATCTGCCAAAGATATACAGCAGGGTAGGGTTTCGTCCTGTTGCTAGGCTTCCTTGGAATGACGAGTTTGCTCCTCCCAACTGGGACAAGCAGATGTTTAATAAATTCAGTAACGGTGAGCCTGAGATATATTTTTTTATTCATGACCCTTTCTATTACGGTGAAGCTACTGAAGTTCCATTAGTTCAGGATTATGATGATGCCGTCCAACTACAAGACCAAGCATTAGAATCTCCTCTTGCGCTACCTGCCCCAGAAGTATCTGCTGACAAGTCAATAGCTACAAATCAACCCGGTGAACAAGCGGCTCAGCCCGAAAAACGCCCGGTGAATGCTATTGCTGCTGACAAATCAAAGATAAGGTCAGAACCAGAAATTACTCAGTCCCAAGCTGCTCAAGATGTTGCCGATGCTCAAAGGGCTGCTTTAGATTTTTTAACTAATAATGGTATGTCGCAAGCAACTGCTGAAGTAGTCGCAAGTCAAGCTGGAGGTGTCGCTGGATCAAATGCTGTTAACGAGGTTACTCAGCCACCCACACAAGCTGGCGGTTGGAGTAAGGCTAAAGGTAAATTTGACACTCTTGTATTTAACGTACAAGACAAGTTCCTTGATTTGAAAAGAGTAGAGCAGGGTATAGCTAAAAAAGCAGGAATAGATTCGCTCCCTACTCTTGAGTCAGCTTATGACGGTATAGAGTCAATAACAGGCAAGGTTGGCAATGAATTCCGCAAGCTGCAAGAAAAAGTTATTAAGCCATTATTGGTAAAGTTAAATGACAAGGGCATCACACGACAAGAGCTAAATGACTTCTTGATATTAAGACATGCGATGGAGCGCAATGAATTTGTTCGGGCAAGAAATCAGGCTAATGAAGGAACTAACTCATACAATCCAGATTTAACAGACGGCGGTACTGGAACTCTCAATGGCGTAAGACTCACTGATGCTTATGTAAAAGATGTCATGGCGAAAGAGTTTGGTCTTCGCTGGGACGACACAGCTAAAGACTGGGTTGGCGGCAACAGTCTTGCTGCTGACATGTTAAACGTTGCTGCTGACTTTGATGCAATCAATCAGGCTTCTCTTGATGACGAGTTAAAATACGGACTAATTAGTCAGAAAGAATTCGATAGTTTATCAGACAAGTTTAAATACTATGTGCCAATGCGAGGTAAGGCAGAGAACCCAGAAGCTCCTTTAAGCTTAAAGGAAGAGGTTGATCAAAACGTAGGGCGTAGGACAAGCGTTAATAACCTTAGCACTAAAGGTAAAGAAGGCCAGAAGATAACAGGAAGAACTGGTTCTCAGGCTTTTGATCCGTTAGCCAACGCTTACGCCGCAAGGCAGGGTGCAATAGTACGTGGTGTCAAAAACAAAGAGTTTGGTGAAAGGCTGTTTAACCTAATAGAGAATAACCCAAATCCTGAATATTGGGAGGTTCTTGGCATTGGTGAAGCAATTCCAAAAGGAAAGACTGCAATAGGATTCAAGCAAGACGGTGTTCAACGTAACATGGTCTTGTACGATAGGCGTTTAAGCGAAGCCCTACTTGGCATGGACGCTCAGTCCAGCAGCGCAATACTTCAAGTATTCCGTGGTCTTAACAGGTTTTTGTCGGCTGTGAATACAAGCTACAACCCAGAGTTTGTCATCAGTAACTTCACCAGAGATATACAAACGGCGCTTGCTAACATAGTTGGCGAGGAATCAATGGCTGGTGGTAAAGCTGTAGATATAAAAGGACTTAAAAAAGCCATTTTAAAAGACACTTTGCCAAGTGTTAGACAGGTTTTTAAAGGGCTAAGAAATAAAAATCTCGATGCGGAAACTCAAAAAATCTGGGACACCTACCTTGAGTCTGGCGCTAAGACTGACTTCTTTTATGCTAGAAGCCCTGCTGAGACAGCTAAGGATATAGCTGCTCTTGACGAGATGGCTACTGGTACGTTCAAAGGCTCGGCTAAAAAAAGAATGGATGCCTTTACTGGTTTTGTTGGTGACGTTAATGGGGCGGTAGAAAACGGCGTTAGATTTGCTGTGTTTAAGCAGGCTAGGAAGTCTTTAATTGATGCCAAGATTAGCCCAGCAGAAGCAAATGCTAGAGCTGCGACACTTGCTAAAAACCTGACTGTTAACTTCAACAGGAAGGGCAATATGGGCGAGGGGTTAAATGCTGCATACCTTTTCTTTAATGCATCTGTTCAGGGAACAGCTAACTTCGCAAGAGGGATGTCATCTAAAAAGAAATTAGGAATGATGACAGCAATGACAGGATTTGGCGCTTTAATCACATATTTAAACGAGAGTTTTAGCGACGAAGAAGATGATGGTGGTAGATCGTACTACGATAATATTCCTGATTACGAGAAAGAAAGAAATATTATTATTATGAAGGATGTGTTTGAGCCAGCAGCTAAAATCTTAGGCATTCCTTTTGAAGAGTCGGCAGAAAAGTATTACAAGATACCGTTGCCATATGGATATAATATCTTTCATTTGCTAGGTGTGAATCTTGCTGAAATGGAGTTAGGTCAAAAATCTCCGCTGCAAGCTACTGGTGACTTAACATCAGCAGCAATAGGCTCTTTTTCACCTCTTGGGTTTGCCAGCTCAGATAGCGCAGCAATAGCTTTAGGAAAAGGGATTGCGCCTCAAGCAGCCAAGCCTCTGATTGATTTGGTTGCCAATGAGAATTATTTTGGTTCTCCCATATATCGAGAAGACTTTCCGGGCGCGGCTCCTACTCCTGACTCCTCAAAGGGAATGCTTAGTACGCCGCAGTTCATGAAAGATGCCGCTATGTTTCTTAATGAATTTACTGGTGGTAATGAACAGCAATCGGGTAACACGTTTTATAACATTGATATAAGTCCCGATGTAGCGAATCATCTTTTAAATTCTTTTACTGGCGGTGCTGGGGTGTTTGCTACTCGCTCAGCAGAATATGCGAGGAAGTTAAGGTCAGGTGAGAAAATAGAATTACGAGAGATACCTTTTGTTCGGAAGATACAAGGAGAGGCTGATCTCAGGGAGAGTCAATCAAATTATTATGATCGAAGAGATGACATCAGGCAGATTGTAAATCGCGTTGATAATTTAAAGGGGCAAGAAAGAGTTAATTTCCGTACCGACAATATCGAATCGATACGAATGAACAGTGCTTTGAGAGCTACTGACCGCAGAATAAAAAGCTTAAATCAGAGATTAACGGATGTCAGAGAAAAAATATTAGAGTCTACTGATATTGGTATTCGTTTACGCCTTCAAGATAACGAGGAGAAACTGCAAGATCAGAAAGATCAAGCCATTGCTCGTTTTAACAGAAAGTATGATGAAACGGTGGGAAGAACAAAGTAGATGCGGTATCGACCACGCTACCGCTAAAGCGCCTATGCGGATAAGGAATCCGTTGGTCTGATATAGAATGTGATTTAGTATAATGAGCGTAACGCTAAATACATCCTACCTGTAAAATTGTACCACGTTATGTGGTTTAGATTTCAACTCTTCTATTTGTTTCTCTTCTTTCATTGGCCTAGTCTTGTAGAACCCTCTATGCTGTGGATACTTGTGATGAAAGTATCTAGCAAGCCAGCCAATCCGTTCATTACTTATCTTGTAGTCCCCATCACTAGCTTTTATTTCTCTGTCACATCGTATGTGTGCTGAGATAAGCCAAGCTGAATAGTGACTTCTGCCGTTGTCAATAGCCATTAACGACAGCTTCACGAACTCAGTCCATACTTCTGGGTTCTTTTTTAACCAAATCAAAAACCTTTTTCTTCTTGCGTCTAGTTTATCTTGTAACAAGTCAATAGTAGATACGTCATGAATCATCTTCATCCTCCTCTTTTTTATCCTTAATTTCTTCAGCAATCAATCTCAACAGCTCTAGCACATCGTCGCTGTCTTCTTCACTACCTGTGAATTTTATAGTTACCTCTACTTGTCTACCCATATTTGTTCCAAAAGTAATTATTGTTCCGTAAACATAATAAATGTTATGTTTTTTAAATTCTGTTTTATTAACCTTGACAAGTCAGGACTAGTGGATAATATCCAACCTTCTCCAACCTTTTCCAACCTTTTCCATTCTTTAGTCATCATCAGAGAAAACCTCGTCTAGAGGTTTGATGAGACGATAAGTATTACCTTCGTATTCTGATTCGTTAGGGCCAATAAAACTGGGCTTAACATAAATCTTTTTTCCAAACTGCGGATGATGCCGATACTTAGGATGATTAAGAGTACGCCAATGCCCTCTTCGCCTGTGTGGTTTTTTACTGCTTCCTGTGTTTTCGCATTGTTCTTTTTGTTTTGTCGGCAGTCGATCCAAAAATAATATGTGTGGGCCTGTTGCTGTATTCCAAGGTCTTTTGACATTAAGAGAATTTATTTTTCTGGGCTTTGCTTTGCTTGACACTTTCTCTACAGCATGTTTTTCACCATATTTTGAGTAAAGAAAAACGTAATGTAGAAAACCTAGTGTATTTGCTACGTGGGATTGCAGTCCCTCGTCTAAATTTTTTATCGTATCTTTTGATCGCCAGTATGCTTCTGCTGATCTTGTTGGTAATGTACGCATCGTTTTTCCACCCTCTTCAGCGCCCACCCATCCTGACCAAATAAAAATATAACGGTCAGTTTTTTCGTATCTAACAATGTGATAAATAAATTTCACTGTTTCCCATATGACTTTTGTTTCTGCAAACATCTTATGTATTGATTCTGAAGATGGATAATCTGGAAGTTTTTTAATAAAAGGATTGTCGATGTTAAAAATAGCTCCCCAACATTCAGCATATTCCATACCAACATCAACATCTGTACGGAGTTCCACTAAATGTTCGTAATGAATAACGCACTCATCAAAGACTGGCTCATAACTGTTGCTTGGATAGCTTTGTTGTACTGCTAATGGCCCCATTTCGTCTTTTACTTTTTCCATTTCCTGCATTGGCATACTTATAAACGGAAGCTTGTAGGCTTGATTTAACATTTCTGGTAAGACGGCGGTATCTCCAAGCACGTATCGATTACGTTTTAATAAATTTTTTAATAGATTGTTATCTGATCGGTACATGATTTTATCCTTTAGTGTTCATAGAATATCAATTTTATAAAATCATAAGTAATATGTCAAGCGTCATCATGTCTAGGTTCAGGAATCTGATATCCCATCTCTGATGCAACTCGTATGAGCGTATTAATAAGCTCTGCGTATTCTTGCTTATTGCTGCCATTGCTACGTTGCACTGGTCTGCGTTTTATTCCGAATGGGGTTTCAATATCCTCAGTGCCAAAATGAATGCAAAGAATTTCATCATGCATCTCATTAGGAGTAAGACCAACGTGCTTGCCAAATTCTCGTGACCATTTTCTGTAGTAATTTTCTTGCGGTCTTGAGCGATTAGTTTTGTGTGGTTTGATTTCTAACGTTGCTCCATGTGACATGTCAGCAGCAGCGGATCGTATATCTTCCACCCTCGCTGGAAGTAATTCTGAAAGAAAAAAAAGCAGCTTATGCAGCTGCTCTTTGTCGTGATGTGACCCTAAAAATATTTTCAAAACTTAATAACCCCTTCTCGTATTCTTCTAATGATTGTAAGTAAGATGGCATGCTGAAACTGCTCAGACCTATCAATCTTCTTTTGAAAATTATCGCCTTCGCCATAATTATACTGATCGAAAGCGGTATGACATTTATGACAAAGATCGGCTACCAATATGTCGTGTGGCTTCTGGCTTTTACCTTTTCCGTAAGATAGTGAGCGTAGCCCCTGATAATGTGCAGCGACAACAGTATCATCCCTTGCTCCACAGTTTACGCAAGACTCTCCTCTCGCAGAGGAGAGGAGTTTCTTGCTACGGATTGGCTTATCCTTAAAAAGGGACATCAGTATCGAAGTCAGGAAAAGTCGGTGGAGCCATAGGCTGTGAAGGTGGTGGTGTTTGAGCAGTTGCTTGAGGCGCTGCTGGCGGAGGTGTGTAGGCTGGAGCTGGTGCTGACACCTCAGGAGAAGCAGACACTATGCCGCCGTCCTTCACATAAACATCAGCATCAATTGACAACCAGTTACTGCCAGACTGACTTTGCTTTGACCATGCAGCAATTTGCAAAGAAGGCTCTTGCCCCATCTTACCCATTTGCACCAGTTGTTGCATTTGGTGTTGGGTTATTTCAATTTTACCCTTCATGTCAGGTTGGCCCTGATTAGTTTTTTGTTGACTCCATAACCCACCGCTTGTGTGTGCTGGGTAATCTTTTGGTTTTTTATTGTCCTGCATTTTCTATCTCCTTATTTATGTTTGCTTGCGCTTTTTGATATAAAGATACGATCTTCTCGTACATTTTCTGATTGCTTTGATGCATTCGGTTTATTACATCGCCGTTTTCTGTCCAACAACTCTGTAAGCCTGCCAATGTTTTTTGAATGCTAAATGCTTGACCCAGCAAATCCACCTCTTGCTCTTCGTTCAATATGCCACTTGCTTCGTTGCCGTCGTCATCAAGGTCTGGCATTCCCCACCCAAGATGAACCTGAACAACATACCGCATAGCGTATGTGTAGCAACCGCCAGTTGCCTGCGGATCACGCTTAGCTTTGTCGATCATGCATGTAGCTACTGCTGCTTCCTCGTCATTAAGGATTACCCACCAAGTAACGCCAGCCTGATCTGCGTTATTGTGTGATTCAAAATAAAAATCCACCTCAGCATCCTTTAAAGCTTTCTCAGTAACTTCCCAGCTCCGATATTTAGATTTAAAGTGTGGATTCGTAGCTCCCTTTTCAGGGCATTTGATCTTTTTTCTCTGTTCAGACCATGCCTTTTTAAACTCTTTAGTTGCTTCCATTTATGTGACCCTCTATGATTTTTACGATTTCCAAGGTATCCAATGAGTTAAACAGCGCGTTATCAATCTTAAACTGCTGACCTTCTGCTGGTTTAAATATCACTGACTCACTAGAAAATTGCATTTCTATACTTGTCTTGCCTTTAAGACCCCTCACAATGCCGATGGTTTTACCCATAACAGCTTTGTCCTTTGCTATAATTTCAGTTTCGTTCATTTAAGCTCCCTTGATATTGAGGACAGAATATTGCTGCTGGACAATACTTCTCACACCGCATAGCCTGACCTGTTCTAGTTTCTATAAAATGATCTTTCCCAAGCGTTTCACTATGCGTTTGAGCGTCATGCTCATCATCGTGAAGTTTAATGGCTCGCTTTCTCCCCTTCTTCATGACAGCAAATTTGGTTGGTCTTACCCACCTTTCTTCATCACTGCATTTTGAAATGGTGTTTCCGTTAAGATAATCCCATTCGGCTTGCTGATGCAGCGCAACCCGTGCTTCGACAAATTGTTTCTGCTGACTTGTCGTCCATAAGGGTATGTCGATCTTAACGATTGGCTGCTTGGGATAATCTGGCTTGAATTCTGCCTCGGATTGTTTCCAATCTCGTAGCACAGCAAGAATTTGAAGCTTGTTAACTTCGGTCCCTTTGCATGCATTGACAAGATAAGCATAGAAGTTAAGCTGTTGTTCCCAAGATTTCTTGCCAAATATCACCGACCAAACGCTAGTACACTTATAGTCAAGTATTGTTACCGATCCATCTGCCTCTGCTTTCTGTATATCTATAGCGCCAGATATTTTCCAACCATTTATCTCAGTAAATAATCTTTCTTCACTGAGATAGTCTCCAGTAGCATAGTCTTCAAACATCGTGTGTACGGCGGTCCCAAGCACTGACCAGAGGCGTTCAGAGACATCAATAGAAATGTCATCCTTATGCTTTCGGGAAAGTATTTTAACCTGTGGCGAGTCTATGAGCGTCGTAACGCTGCTATTGACATGTCCACTGTCGTACTTGTCATCTGACAGCGCTGCAACGACTGGATCAGGCAAATTATAAATATTAGTAAACATTACTCTATTCGGAAAACTCTTGCGTCAACCGCTCCATCGTCGTGCTTATTGACGGTTTGTAACGCAAAATTTCCTATCTCCCTTTTATTAGCTCTGCTAACTCGCGCACGAAGCGCTGTGAACTCTTTCTCAGTCAGTCCCTCAAGAGCGAAGGAATTACCAGTATCCATTTTTTCAAAAGGCAAATGACCAAATTTAGAATTGAGATTACTGCGCTCGACCAAGTGACTTGGAATAGGCACAGAATCATCAATTTCAATGCCAGTGGACTCAGGAATATCAAGCTCCGGTGGATTCAAATCTTGTTCAAGCTCCCCGCTTTCTTCTTTTTCAATAATGTAATCACCAATACGTGACATAATATATCTCCTGTGATAACTTGCGTAAAACGAATAGCGATATTAATACATGATTCCAGACAAAGCAACATTTATAGAAGTTATTGGTGAGCCAGCAAGCAAGGCTAACTCACGTAAAATTGTTATGTTCGGTAAGAAGCCAGCAATAATTAAGAGTCAGAAAGCTAGAGATTATGTTAAAAATTTTGAAAAACAGGTACAAAAACTACCTGAGTTTTTAGAAGGCGATCTTGCTGTGCATATTACTATTTATTACGCCAGCAGAAGACCTGATCTCGATGAGTCAGTAATTCTTGATTGTATGCAAGGACTCATATACAAAAACGACAGACAAGTAAAGGAGAAGCATGTCTACCACGCCCTCGATAGAGAAAATCCCCGAAGTATTATTTACGTCTGGGCCACGGACTGAGTTATTAAAAAAAATAGTTAGGCTTGCCTTGTGCGACCTCGCATCGAACAAAGCAAAACTACGGAAGAATGCGCATAGATATTTTTTATCAAAACAATTTAAAGAGGACTGCGATGAGCTAGAAATAGGTTACAATTATATTTTAAAAACAGTCGCACTGACTATTGAATTAAAGAATGTTCAAAAGAGAGCGATAATAAATAAACTGCTGGAGCAGTTAGGGGTCTAAAAATCAACAGGGTCATACTATGCAAATTGAGGAGTCGTTATCGGCGGTAGTCGATAGCTGTCGTATCGCGTGTCCAGCATGCAGTGGCGACAGAAAAAAGAAACACGAAAAAACACTTTCCGTAACCGTCAATAATGACGGATCAAAACTGTACTTTTGTCATCATTGTGGCGAGAGCGGTTCATTATTCCGTAAAAAAGAATACTTTCATAAGGAGTCAAATGTGACGCGAATACAACCTCGCGCTACTGTTGACCAGTTATCAATAACAAATTTCTTTAACTCTCGTGGGATTCTATGGTCGCAAGATATTGATTTGCCTGTAATTTCTGGTAAAAGATATTTCAATGGTCATGGCGAGCTTGATGCTGTTGGATTTGTTTATGGTGATCAGTCACAGCCGAGCGCAATAAAATGGCGAGCTATAAATCAAAAAGCATTTACACAAGAGGGAGCAGCCCGACAGTTTTACGGTATTGAGCTTATACCTCATGACGCAAAAGAATTAATAATTGTTGAAGGTGAATGCGATGCTCTTGCTCTTGCTTCGGCTGGCATTCCTGCCGTTAGTTGCCCTAATGGAGCGCCACAAGTTGTTAGCGGTAAATCATTCTCGCCTGAAGACGATAATAAGTTTTCCTATATCTGGGAAGCGAGAGAAATTATTGAGCGTTGTGACAAGATCATTCTGGCTACCGATAACGATAAGGCTGGTCATGCTTTGGCTGAGGAAATTGCGCGTCGAATTGGAAGAGCAAAATGTTGGGCGATTCAATATCCAAACGACTGCAAGGATGCGAATGATATAATTTCTAAACACGGCGCTCAGGCATTGCAAGATGTTGTTAGTAAGTCACAACCTCTGCCGCTTAAAGGTGTTTACTCGGCAAAATCTTACATAGCCGATGTTCATGAAATATACAAAAAAGGAGTTGGTGCTGGAGAATCTACGGGGCTTGCCTCTGTTGATGACTTGTTCACAATAGCAGAAGGTCAGTTATCTGTGGTCACAGGAGTGCCTAGCTCAGGTAAATCTGAGTTTGTCGATCAGCTCATGGTCAATCTTGCTCAACGTTGTTCGTGGAAGTTTGCCGTTGCTTCGTTTGAGAATCCTCCTCATTTTCATATTGCAAAGCTATCTGAAAAAATTATAGGTAAAGCATTTTTTGAAGGCGATGGTCAACGCATGACTGATCAAGAGCTGTCCCATGCGAGTGACTTCGTTGATAAGCATTTTGTTTTTCTTGACGCTCGCGATGGCGTTGTCAGCACTATCGACTCAATAATTGATCGAGCCAAGCAAGCGGTCATGCGTTTGGGTGTAAGGGGCTTGGTCATTGATCCTTATAATTACATCGAAAAAAATCCGAATTCTGACGAGTCTCAGAGCATCTCATCAATGCTTACTAAAGTTACTGCATTCGCTAAAGCGCATGGCGTTCATGTCTGGTTTGTCGCGCATCCAGCCAAAATGTATCCTCGTGAAGATGGCAGCATGCCAATACCGACAGGCATGTCTATCTCAGGATCGGCAGCATGGTTTGCTAAAGCTGACTTGGGAGTAACTGTTCATCGAAAGGGCGATGATACTGAAGTCCATTGCTGGAAATCTCGATTCAAGTGGATCGGAAAGCAAGGATCGGTGCCAGTTACATATGACAAGTCCACAGGAAGATATTCAGATTACAAGCCACCTCAGTCAGCTCATGTAAATCAAAAGCATTGGACAGATATGGATGTAGATTTTTGAATAGGGAAATTGTCATTGATGGTGGGCTGATACCTGTAGCGCGAGTGAAGAATCAGACGCTGCTTGATTCGCTGCTCGATTTAAAAGTTATCGGAGTGCGCGAGCATATGGCTGGTGAGTATGTCGCTGGCCAATGTTTAAAGGCTGGCATTCACGTTAAAGCGATTAACTTTGACGGCATGCCATGCGGAGGAGGGGATCACAAGAATCATTACAACGGAATGTTGCCTTTGCGAAAAACTCTCATGATGGTGCGAAAGGAGTATGGGCATGACGCAGCGAGTGTTTTGGTCAATGCTGTTGCTAGTGACATGTTAGAAGCAACAAACCTTAACCTGCTGCGCCAGTGCCTCGTTCTGGTTAGTGACAGAAGATTATCGTCTAATGGATAGACTGGCCTTTATCGTTCTTGGCAAAATCTTTGATGAAATCGGTTTCTGAATTTGTTTTAAATTGGATAGAATCAACGAGAGATTCTCCAACTAATTTACAATCCTTAATCGTATTCCATTCTGCGATTGCGTCATCTCCCAAGAATTCCATAGCTTTTGACATATTGATTCCTCTGTTTATATTTTTCGGCCAGTCATAACACGCTTTCATAAACATGCCAACATCAACATCTTCGTCTAAATACAGTCGAGATTTTTCTCTGTCGATATAGCAATACTTTGAGAAATCGTTTGGCAGCAATTTCATCATCGCAAGTAGGTGTATAGGAACCTCAAGCCAAGAATGTTTTTTGTCGTAAAACATCCGTAGGTTTAAGAAAAATTCGTTGTTTTCAGTAAATCCAGCATAGCCCTCGTGTACCAAGCCTGCACACGATAATGGGTCTAAGACATCCTCAAGTTTCATAGCTTACTCCTAAGTTATGATAGTAGATGGCTGCAACTAGGCCAGCCATATCTACCATCTGTGGATTTGTGTAACTCTAACATTTCTGTGCATAAACTTTCAGCACGTTCAGCTTCGATAATGTCGTAGCGCGAGCCGATGCTTATTGCTGACATGACAACAACAACAGTAAACACCCCGCATAAAAACCCGCCAGCCATCATCAATCCACCACCATCTTGTTTTTTTCTTCTATCTCTCCTCATCACTGCTCTCCTCTAATTGTCGATAAATTAACTGAGCGATATCGTCCTGTCTCTCTGTTGAAAAACATTCCAGAATATCCTCATTCGGATCGTATCCTTTTTCGTCGCAATAAACTGACAATAATTCGACCGCCTGCTTGCCATTGCCCATGATGCCTACGTCAGGCTCTATGGGTGACAAGTCAGCAATAACTTTTAGCTCCACCGGACGATTCATATAATTTATCCAGCTTGGCATGTCGATATAAAATGTACTCATCATAATAGAATTCCTTGCTGCCCGAAGGCAGCGTTTAAAGTTAAGTGAAGTCGTGACTAGTTACGCTGCGAGTGAGCTGTCATCCACAGTGATCACTCGCGGGTCTGTTCGGCCCATTACCCAACGAGCGTATTCTGATGGCTGGCCGTCCATCACGATCACGCAGCCCTCATCAACCAGTCGCTTGCCATCATCATGAGTGACTTCGTAGTCAGTAAAGACCATGACAAGATCGGGCGAATAGCCCTGCTCTTCGATGTAATCCAAGCCTGCTGACATGTTGGTTCCGCCACCGTAGGGAATCTCAAGATCGAGCAGCTCAGCACCTGAATAGACCTCGTAGCAATGCTCAACGCTGTCGGCTGTAAGCAATATCAGAAAGCCATCAGTCGGCTGCAACTCGTCAATCATATCGGCAACAACGTGCAGATATTCGTTCAGAGCGTTTCGATCAACAGAGTATGATATGTCGATAATGATCGCTGCTTGATTGAGCGAGCCTTTGGTGACTGGTGACACAACACCGTACAGATTGAATCGTCGTGAGTGTATGCGAGACCATGACACTGAGCCACCCTTGCCAGCCTTTTGAAGCAGATCAGGTATCTCGTCGCGCCATGTTATAGGTGCGCTCATTCGGCTTTGTGAAGCTTTGACTCGCTCGTCAAGTCCAGCGCCATGTCCGATGTCGCGACACTCGCCATCCTCAACCGCTTGCTCTTGATCCTCGATACCATCTTTAAGAGTGCGATCAAGTGTACGAGTGTCTTCAGCTTCGGCCTGCGCGACTTCTTCAGCAGTGCCATCATATATCGGCTCAAGATGGGTATCGTGTCCGTCATGATCTGTACCTGCTGACTCGTCAGGAGTAGATGAATCATCCTGCTGCGAATCATCAGAACCGTCAGCATCATCAGAACCATCAGAACCATCAGAACCGTCAGTGCCGTCAGTGCCGTCAGCATCGTCAGCATCGTCAGCATCGTCAGAGCTGTCAGAGCTGTCAGAGCTGTCATTAGATTGCTGCTGATCTTGCTGCTGATCTTGCTGCTCTTGCTGCTCTTGCCATAGCTCCATATAGACATCGTCTACTAAGTGATCGCGACCGTATTTTTCGCTGTATAGACCGCACTCGATTTTCTCAAGACCATGCGCTAGTAGATCGTCGTTGATGACTAAATCAGCAGAGCGATTAAAAAGTTTATGGTCAAAAGGAATACGCTGGCCCTTCACTATGCGAAAAAATTCTCGCTTGCGAAAAGCCTTGCCACGTTGAGGGTGTCTCAAAATCATGTGACCTACTTCGTGCCCTAGCAAAAACGCTCGCTGGCTATCGCTCGGTAAATTGGTGAAGAAGTCAGGATTGACATAAATATAAACCCCATCTGTCGCAGCAGTCGGCAACTTTTGAGTCCAGATAACTTCATGCATAATGACAAAGCGCCAGTATATGCGAGCTTTGGCTGACAAGATGATCATCGCTGACGCGAATTGTTTAGAGTCCGACATCTCAGGATTAGTATTATCAAAATGTTTTTTTGCTTGCATGTTATACCTCCATATCTGAAGCGAGAGCGATTTGTTCTTGATGCTCTCTGATGAATTTATTAGCGGTCTCGCTGATCAGAATGCTGCCGATGCGCTCAGATTTATTGAGCAATCTGACACCTAGCTGAACCTGCAAGTCGCGTCTCAATCGCGTTATGTACACGATAGCTGCGTCAGCTGACTGAGAGTCAACAGCAAGCTGTAAGGCCAGCGTTCCAGCGATATTCTGATAACCTGTCTGATCAGGAACCATCGCCGTTTCTGGACTGTTTAAGATGTCATCTGCTGTGGGAACCTCATTCGCGCAGTCAAAATGATCTGCGATGATCGTAGCAGCGCTCTCGCCGACAACGGCAGCGACCAGCCCTTGCATGCTGATGCTCAGCTTGACTTTGCCAGTGCGCTCCATGTACGTGCTGATCAATCGACTCGCGTTAGTCAGCGCTCTGAAAGAACAAAAACCGCCATCAATCGGGACAGCATCGGCGAAAAAATTATCGTCGGCATGATCTCTCGCAACATCGATAATCGCTGGCAATATGCCTGCTGGCTCTGCATAGTCGCGCACCCATTCAGCGACAGTATCTCCGTTGTATCCCTCCAGCTCAAAAAGGCACATGCGATTTCTGAGATGACCTAGTGCTGGCCTCGCGCCTGACTTGTCAGCCTGTCGATTGCCAGTGCCGACCACGAAAATTCCAGCGCCTAAGTCATGACCTCCAAGGCAATTGGTATTGCGGTCAAGCAGATCGCTCAGCGTTTTTTGCACATCTTGGCTCGCCTGCATGATCTCATCAAGCACTAGGACGATATGCGACTTGCCATGATCGCGCAGCGATCTGATCTGAGATACAAGATCAGGAATACTAGCGACCGTGTGCAGCTCACCAGCAGCATTCTTACTAGGCATCATCAAGCCAGCGAATTCAGCAGCATCACGATCAGCAGCCCGATAAACCAAGATTCCGACATCATCGAGACTGACACCATTGGCATCAGCCCATAGCTGCCTAACTTGATTAGTCATAATGTACGTTTTACCAGTGCCGGCAGCGCCGACCACTACAGCCGACATCGAGCCCTGATAACCTGATTCGGTCTGCGTTGCCATCAAGATCGGCAAGTGATTTTTGATTAGCTCGGCTGTTGTAGTGAGAATATTTTGAGTTTTAGTAGTCTTTTGAGTTTTAGTAGTCATAACATTTTTCCTTTGGTTTCATAGAGTTAATATTAAATAAGATCGGCTGTGATCTCTGGAAGTATCACGCCTGACGAGTCAGGAATAGGTGCGACTGGTGCAGCTTGAGCCATGCGCTTGAGATTTTGAACTGACTTCTCAGCAGCAAGCTTGGCTTCTGCTTTCTTGCCATCGTGATTTTTCCACTGCTCAGGTTCACTCACATTAGCGATACCGTCGAGCATAGTCTCGGCGATTTTTTTGACACGATGATCGCCATCGTATCCCTGACTGATCTCGCCAAGTTTAACGGCCTCTTGCTTGACGTTATCAATAACGGACTGATGAAATCGCTTGCCATCAGTGAGCTGTTTAAGGGCCGTCTCGCAAGTTTTGAGAGCAGACTGAATCTGATCTTGTTTAGCTCCTTCTAACTGCCTAGATATAGCAGCGTTAGACTGAGCGACAATTTCGGCCATGACATTAGCTGGAACATTGAAAGTCGCTTGCTGAGCATCGCTGAACACTGGTAAAGGCTTAGGGTCACTGATCTCGATGCAAAATTTAGCCATCACCTCGGCTTTGGTCGGAAATAATTTCTCAGCTTCAGCTCTCCAAGTGCCGAAATTTTGATCAAGCGCCTGCGAGCGATACTCGTCGTATCTGCTCAAAAATTCTGAGAGCTGATCGAAAGCTGAATCTCGTAATGCGATTAGTTCAGCAAGAACTTTTGGGTACCTTGTAACGTGCAGCATTTTCTCGCCTCGTCGCTGGCCGTCATCTTGAGCGAGAGCGTAGGGTATCGAAGCAATATCGAGAGCTGTTCTAAGCTTGCGGAATTTTGTTTTGACTTCTCGCAATTTTCCGTGAAATTGGCCTAGCAGATTTTTATACATGCGCGTACCATCAGGATCAGCTCCAGCGTTGAGAGCTGCTTTCTCAGCAGCACCAGTGAGATTTGCTACGCCATCCCAGAACGATACTTTGACGCTCAGCAAAACAAAATTATTTGCTGCGGTTTTTACAGCATCGCTCGCGCTTTGCTGCATCATTTGAAGTTTGTTTTCCATAGTTATATTCCCTTCGTTTCATAGATAGTTATTAAATTGGTTGTCTGCTCAGTGACCTGAGCAATAACAGTTATCTGCTCGCCTATATGCGCGAATACGTCAGACAGCAGCTCGCCTCTATTGTTTCGCTGCGGAATTTTTCGGCCCTGCTTTACTGCTGCAATGATATCCGCGTATCGGCTCAACAGCTGGCGCTCCCGCGCTCGCTGCCAAAAATGATCGGTCGCTTGATATTGCATGTTGCTTTCCTTATATGGTTTCAACAGACCGCATCGCTGCGGTTTCGACCAGTTACCAGCTGGCTCTCGTCAGTGTTGATTTATCCAGTCCAGCAGCCCTGATCTCCTAGCAATTTTGCGAGTCGATCAACCAGCACCTCAGCATGATGCTCTAGCAGCTTCAGCTCTCGCTCAGTCGCGTCTGGGTATTCATCCTCCCAGTTAACATAAAATAGCCCGCCAATTTTATGAGCCATCTCATATTTGACTGCTGTCAATGGGGTCACTTTCTCGCCGGTGTTTGAATGTTTAATCATCGTTATATCCTCATTTAATAGTGTTAGATTTCGGCTTGCTGGCCTCGTCAGAACGCCAGCTTCAGGCGCTTATCTAACCCTCTAGACCGCAGCATGTTCTGAAGTCATCCCTTTGATCTGCTCACAATAGAGCGTCCCTCTGGAGTCCGACCGTATACTGGGCCGTTCAGTTAAGTCTGTGTTTCTCGCTACCGATTGACCCTAGGTGTCGGTGGCCCGTAGTGGGCGCTGTCGCTGTCGACTTATCAAGAGTAAAGCATTATCCATGCCAACATTTGTAACATGTTGAAATGTAAAGGAATAAAAAGTCACATATTAATTATGTCAAAATGTCAGGTGTTATTATGTCATATATTCCACTGATATGAGTAGCACAGTAACATATCGGTAACACTTGCGGTAACAAATCAGGACTTGACATTAGTAAGTTGTTGTTATGTAACAAATAAATATGTATTTGTAATATGTCGATGTGTTACTTGAAGTAACGCATTGCTCAGAATGTCACATGTCGCAAAGTAATTTGTTTTTGATACTAGCACTAGGGCCAGTGATAAAGTCGCTCAGATCGTCTCTGCGTGCGTCTAGTGGTGACTTGTCAGTAGTATGTATGTATGATCTCAGCTATTGAATAAAACGGAGCTATAAAAGATGACTGACAAATTGACTGGGAAACAACGGAGATTCTGCGAGCTGGTAGCAGCAGGCAAAACGCAGGCCGATGCATATAGAGAAGCTTACGACAGTACTGGCTCAAGTCAGACTGTTAGAAATAGCGCGTCTCAGTTAATGAAGAAGCAGTACATAGCGAGTACGGTTAATGCGATTATTAAGCGTAAGAGTGATCTTAATATGGCTCGGAGTGTATCCAGCCAAGAACTCGTCACACGTACCCTACGCGATCATATATCTGGAACAATCGATCTGGAATCGACTCAGGTTCAGTCGTTGTCAATCCTCGCAAAGGTCTCAGGTATGTACACTACACGCATCGAAGATGTGACCGAGCGTTCCAGTAACGACATCGAGAACGATCTTAAACGTAAGTTGTCTGAGCTATCCTTGCCAGTTGTCGACGAGTCAGATATCGATGAGTCAGATGTCACTCATTGAATGTACGTTCAATAATCAGTTGAATACTGATCGTTCCAGTAAAATAGTTAACGTGCTAACTTTGATAGCTACCCCCCTGTGGCTGAGCTGGTACTGGTGTATATACATAGTAAAACGCTCAAACAATTTACGACTTTTACAGACTAATGTTATTTCTCACTAGTCACACGTAATCTGTCTCAGCCTTTTTTATACAGATATTGCCTAACGTATTTCGGGAAAAAATTTTCTGCAAAATTTTGAGAAATGTAGGGGTAGATAATTTTGTCAAAAAGTCTCTTGTAACACTTGACATGTCCGTGTCAATGGGTAGAATCTGATATACTTATTATTATTACGTCTACGTTATATGACCGATTGTCATATACCGAGAATCCCTTGATGGGATTCTGTAACAGCAGTAATTAAACGAACGTTAATATCACGTAACGTATATATAACGTAGGGATAGGTTTCTTTGAAGATAGACCCTTCAATGCTTTCGACTGTAGATCAGTTATCGCCTGAAAAGAAAAAAGAAATTTTGGATTTGCTGACATCGCTAGATGAAGCGAAGAAGAAAGAGGCGGCGCGGGATGGGTTCATGGCCTTTGTTAAGTATATGTGGCCTGCATTCATTGAGGGTAGGCATCATAAGATTATGGCCGATGCGTTTGAACGTATAGCCAAAGGTGACCTGAAGCGGTTAATAGTTAATATGCCGCCTAGACATACCAAATCAGAGTTTGCTTCTTACTTACTGCCTGCGTGGTTTCTGGGTCAGTACCCAGAGAAAAAGATAATACAGACCGCGCATACTGCCGAGTTGTCAGTAGGATTCGGCAGAAAGGTTCGTAATCTCGTCGATGACGGCGATTTTAAAAAAGTTTTCCCCAAGTTGGCATTGAGGGCCGACTCCAAAGCAGCGGGGAGATGGAGTACCAACAAAGGTGGTGAATATTTTGCTATCGGTGTTGGTGGTGCGGTAACAGGTAAGGGCGCTGATCTGCTCATCATTGATGACCCTCATAGTGAGCAGGAAGGACAGAGCATTGACCCCTCTGTTTTCGACAAGACTTACGAATGGTACACATCTGGCCCTCGCCAACGACTACAGCCGGGAGGTGCTATTGTTATCGTTATGACACGATGGCATATGCGCGACCTTACCGGAAAGATTATTAAGGCATCTTCTCAGCGCGAAGGTGTAGATGACTGGGAATTAATTGAGTTCCCTGCGCTGATGCCGTCAGGCAAACCGTTATGGCCTGAATTTTGGAGCATTAATGAATTAGAGGCTTTACGCAGCGAACTGCCAGCCCCTAAATGGAATGCTCAATATCAGCAGACCCCTACCGCACAGGAAGGGGCGCTGGTTAAGAAGGAATGGTGGAGAGTGTGGGAAGAAGATCATCCCCCTCAATGTGACTTTGTTATCCAGTCATGGGATACGGCATTCCTCAAGACTGAAAGGGCGGATTACTCAGCCTGCACCACATGGGGTGTTTTTTATGCCCCTGACGATGAAGGCAGAACAAGACCTAATATTATCCTGCTAGATGCATATAAAGAGCGGCTTGAGTTTCCTGAGCTAAAGAAAGTCGCTTATGACATGTATATGGAAATGAAGCCAGATGCTTTTGTAGTGGAAGCCAAGGCAGCTGGAACGCCTTTAATATTTGAGCTTAGGGCGATGGGCATCCCTGTATCGGAATACACCCCGACTCGTGGTAATGACAAGATAGCAAGAGTAAACGCTATTGCTGACTTGTTCGCATCAGGGATAGTGTGGTGCCCAGAAACAAGATTTGCCGAAGAAGTGGTTAGTGAATTTGCTGCTTTCCCCGCTGGAGAGCATGATGATTTAGTAGACTCATCGACTCAGGCGCTTTTAAGGTTTAGGCAGGGCGGGTTCCTCAAGCTGTACTCAGACGAAGAGGATGAACCCACATACAAAAGAACGGCAGACTACTATTGATTCTTTCAGATTCTCAAAAAGAAGAAGTGAAGACTGAGATAAGGTCTTGGTCAAAACATCAGCTTGAATCGCCTAATGCTGATTTTAATAACATTCCTGCTTGTCCTTATGCGAAAAAGGCATGGGATGACGATAAAGTTAAGTTTGCTTTTAAAACAGATTTTTACAGTAACGATATTATCTATGATTACTTAAAAGACTGGGATGACGCAGTAGACTTAGTTATCTTGATTGACACAGCGTTCTTAGAAGAAGCGCAAGACTTCTACGACAATGTAGATTTTATTAACGAGAATATTTCTAAAAATGCTTTTAAAGACAAAGACTTATGGATAATGGGTTTTCATCCATACGACGATGCTAACGAACTTATTGATGACGGCACTTTTGAAGGCGTTACAGATATAGAATATGCAATCATATTCGTTCAAAGGCTTTCTAAATTGCAAGAAGCTTCTAATAAGTTGGTTGATAAAGGTTATTATGATCATTACTTTAAAACTAACGATGTGTCTAAAATGTATGAAATCCGTAAAGAATATTACAGGAGATTAGATCATGGCAATGGGAAAGAAAGCAGGGCCAGTTAAGAAGAGCGGTATGCGCGGCGGCGGTATGGCTAAAAAGAAAACTGCCATGCGTGGTGGTGGCATGATGAAAAAAACCGCAATGCGTGGTGGTGGCATGGCCAAGAAAAAAGCGCCTGTAAAAGCAATGCGTGGCGGTGGTGGGGCAAAAAAAAGAAATCTTCGTGATGAAGAGGCTAGAGTCATTAGTAGGCAAGATAATGCTGCTGATGAACTGCGTAGAGTTAGGTCAAGAACGCCCAGAGATGCCGCTGAGCGAAGAGATAAGACTGCTGAGACACGCAGGGTAACAGCCAGAGAGCGTGATGCTCGTGATGAAATGGGCCGTTTGCGCCGCAAGGCTGTTGGTATGGGAATGAATAAAGGCGGTAAAACGATGAAGCAGGGCTATAATGATCGCCTTGACGAATCTATGGGAATGCGTAATCGCAAGGCTAAGCCTGCCATGTCCAGCAAGATACCTCAGCATAAGCGTATGGCTATGGGAGAGAATGTTCTGACTGGCAAGATGATGAAGAAAGGTGGTCAGACTATGGCTAGTCGCAGGAAAGAAAGTGAGGGCATGGAGAAGGCTTCAGGTCGTCGTAAGTTTGCTGCTGTTGGCACAATGGACAAAGGGCGCAAAAAAATGAATAAGGGCGGAAAGACTGCAACTACAGCAGTTAGGCTTAATATGGGCGCACCCACTGTAAGAACAGTAAATGCGCGTGGAATGGGAGCTGCCACCAAAGGCGGTCAATTCAGAGAAAACACTTAATCTGATGTTTGAAGAAATTCAAGATGATCTATGGGGAGAAGCAGATAATGTTTATCCTCTTTCGCCTAAGCAATTTAGTATTGTTAAGATACCTAAAGGTGTCGCAGCTTCTGTTTACTCCAAATATCATTATTTAGGTAAAAAAGATTTTTTAGCGCTTTATAGTTTTGGTGCTATTTACGAAGGAGAGGTCTGGGGTGCTATTACCTTTGGCATTCCAAACGCACACACTATAAATGGATTGTACGACAAGAACGATCAACACGGTGTTGTAGAGATTACAAGATTGGCTTTTAAGGCAGGAAGCCCAAAGAACTCTTGTTCTAGGCTGATTGGTCAAGGCATCAAAGAATTAAAAAAGTATTACCCTGTTAGACTAATTATAACTTATGCAGATACTGCATATAATCATACAGGCTCAATTTATAAAGCTTCTAACTTTGAATATCACGGCCTTACAGATCAAAAGACAGATTTTGTTTTTCCAGACGGAAAGATAAGGAAAGTCAAAGGCATTAAGTATTCTGAGATGGAAGGCGATTGGGTTCCCAGATCACGCAAGCATAGATTTTCAAAGCAGGTTTAATGTGGCTGTAGAAAAAGCTCTTTACACTAACGGTGCTATTCCCGTTAGCCCTGATGAAATTGAAATCGAGATTGTTAACCCAGATGAGGTTAATATTTCTACTGATGGTATGGAGATGAGCATTGATTTTGATGCTGAGCTTCCTATGGATCACGGGGCAAATTTGGCCGAGTACATGGAAGATGCTGACTTGACTACACTAGGTAGTGAGTTGGTGGGCTTGTACAATGCGGATAAAGAAAGTCGTCATGACTGGGAAGAGTCCTACATCAAAGGACTCGATCTTTTAGGCATGAAGTTTGAAGACAGAACAACCCCTTGGGATGGCGCTTGTGGCGTATTTCATCCCATGCTCAGCGAAGCGGTTGTTAGATTTCAGTCTCAAACTATTATGGAGATATTTCCTGCAAGCGGCCCTGCTAAGACAGCCATTGTTGGTGCTCTAACAGACGATAAGGTAAAGCAAGCTCAACGTGTTCAGGACTATCTGAACTACATGATGACCGTGAAGATGCCAGAGTATCGTACTGAGACAGAGAAACTGCTGTTCTCTTTGCCTATTGCGGGGTCGGCTTTTAGAAAAGTTTACTATGATGAGAATTTAGGACGAGCATGCTCTATGTTTGTTCCTGCCGAAGACTTTGTAGTGAGTTATGGCGCTGCTGATCTTGAAACCGCAGAACGTGCTACTCATGTAATGAAGAAATCCTCTAATGAGGTGCTTAAATTACAGCAGAAAGGGTTCTATAGAGACGTTGAGCTGCCAGCTCCAGCTCCTGATACCACTGAAATTGCTGCAAAGTACAACAAATTAACGGGAGATCATCCAAATTACGAGGTTGATCAACGCCACACCCTGCTTGAAATCATGGTAAACGTGGATTTAGTGGGGTTTGAGGACTTATTAGACGGTGAGCCTACTGAAATTGGTCTTCCCTACGTCATTACTGTTGACAAGTCATCTAATACAGTTCTGTCGATACGTCGAAACTGGCAAGAATCTGACGAATTAAAGCTAAAGCGTCAACATTTTGTTCATTATCAGTATTTGCCGGGTCTGGGATTTTACGGATTCGGTCTAGTCCACATGATTGGGGGCTTGACGAAGTCAGCGACATCTTTACTGCGTCAATTAGTTGACGCTGGTACGCTGGCTAACCTGCCGGGCGGCTTAAAAGCCAGAGGGTTGCGAATTAAAGGTGATGATTCTCCGATTATGCCGGGGGAGTTCCGCGATGTGGACGTTCCGGGCGGGATTATCAGGGATAATATTACTTTTCTCCCGTATAAAGAGCCATCTGCTGTACTTCATCAAATGCTTCAAGAAATTGTGCAGGATGGCCGTAGATTTGCCTCTGCTGCTGATGTAAAAGCAGCGGATATTAATGGAGAAGCGCCTGTAGGCACTACTTTAGCGCTATTAGAGCGTGAGATGAAGGTTCTGAGCGCGGTTCAAGCGCGAGTTCATGCGGCGATGAAGCAAGAGCTACAAATTCTTTGCAATATTGTGGCTGATTATGGGCCAACAGAGTATCCATACGACACCGAACAGAATGTTCTAACTTCAGAAGACTTTGATGACAGGGTAGACATTATCCCCGTAAGCGATCCTAACGCTGGCACAATGGCTCAAAGGATTATGCAGTATCAGGCGGCTTTGCAGTTGGCTGCTCAAGCACCTCAGATGTACAACCTACCTCTTTTGCATAGACAAATGCTTGAGGTTCTTGGTATTAGGGACGCAAGCAAGATTATACCTGACGAAGATAATATACCGCCTACCGATCCTGTGTCTGAAAACATGCTTGTTATTACAGGCGAGCCTATTAAGGCATTTGCTTATCAAGATCATGACGCTCATATCGCTGTGCATATCGCTGCTATGAATGATCCGAAGATAACTGAGATGTTGGCAATGGCTCCTGACGGTGCAGTTAAAGCTGCTGCGCTTAACGCTCACGTTGCTCAGCACGTTGCATTCCAGTATCGAGACAACATACAGAAAGAGCTTGGCGTTAAATTGCCTCCTGTAGATTCTTCCCTGCCAGAAGATATTGAATATAGGCTTTCTCAGCTTGTGGTTCCTGCTGCCCAACAACTCACAGGGAAGGCTCAGCAAGAAATGGCTGCTCAAGAGGCGATGGCTGCTGCTGAAGACCCAGTGTTGCAGTTACAAAAAGCAGAGCTTGACATTGAGGCAGCAAAAGTTACTAGCAAGACCCAAACTGACATGGCTAGAATTGAAGCCGATCTAGTCAAGGCCGCCGCTAAAGATAGCCTTGATCGAGAAAAACTTGCTGTAGACCAACAAGTCGAGGGGGCTAAGCTAGGTGTTAAGATTGCTGAGACTAATACTCAAGAAGAGCTAGAATCAGCCAAGATAGCTTCCAAAGAACAGGTTGAAGGCGCAAAGCTTGGTGTTGAAATAGCTAGAGAATTAATGATTGACGAAAGACAATTAGATATTGAAGAAAAGATAAATAAAAGAGATACTAAGCGCGAAGATATGATTGACGAAAGAGAGCGCGATGAGTGATGTATTTGCAGACTCTAGTTTAAGAATAGTTAGAGACAAAATACGAGTTATTATGAACGAAACAGCAGATCACATTAGTAGTGGCGGTTGTCGTAATATGGAAGAATACTCTAAGTGCTGCGGGATCATAGAAGGTCTAGCGTTAGCAGAAAGAGAAATCCTTGATCTCGATAAGAGTATTGAGGAAAACTAATCTCCGCATAAAGCGGTGCAGTGACTCTGGACACTTATCCAGTGCAAGGAAAACATCTAATGGCAGAAGCATTAGCAGAAGTATCATCCGTTGGCGTAGAAACTGACGAAGAGCCTCGCGCAGCTCGCAAATTGCCCGAACCGAAGGGTTACAAAATTCTTATTGGTTTGCCCCTCCCTGATAAAGCCACTGATGGTGGAATACTTAAAGCCCGATCAACTCTTGAAGTTGAAGAGGTGGGTTCTATTGTTGGTTTTGTCATCGAGCTTGGCCCAGACGCTTATTCAGATAAGGTAAGGTTTCCAAGCGGAGCTTATTGTAAAGAAGGTGATTTTGTTGTGATGAGATCATATTCTGGCACAAGGTTCAAAGTTAAGAGCGAGGACGGCAAGTATCAAGAATTTCGTTTGATTAACGACGATAGCGTTGAGGCTGTTGTTGAAGACCCAAGAGGAGTTTCTCAGATATGAGTGAAGCAGAAGAAAACACTTCGTCTGCCGAAGAAAAATTCTTTGGAGTAAAGACGCGACACGGCGACTTGAGCGCCGCAGGTAATTCATCTGAAGATTCTGGTATAGAGGTCGAATTAGCGGAGGACGCAGCTCCTGCTGATAAAGAGCCAGAAAAGAAAGGTGTTCCTCTTGTAAATTATAGCAAAGACTTAACAGATGAAGAGTTGGCAAGCTATAGCGAAGGGGTGCAAAAGCGAATCGGTCAAATGACCGGAAAAATGAAAGACAGAGAGCGCAGGTTGGATGAAGCACAACGTCTTAAAGACGAGGCTGTAAGAGTCGCTCAGTTACAGCAGAAAAAACTACAAGAGTATGAAACGCTACTAGCTAAAGGTCAGGGAGCAATTATACAAAGCTCCAAGGGCAAGGCTCAGGCTGAGCTAGATAGCGCCGAACGTGAATTGAAAAAAGCTCATGAAGAGGGTGATGCTGATAAGCTAGTTCAAAGCCAAAAGCAGTTAAGTGCTGCTCAAGCAAGAATTATGGATTATGAGCAGCGCGAAGAAAGGCTCAAGCAGCAGTTACTGGCTCAGAAAGAAAAGAGAGAATCTCAACCAGCTCAGCCTGTAGCGCCACAGCCGCAAGCTCCTCAGATACCTCCTGAGCAGAAAGAACGAATGGATGAATGGATGGCAGAGAACCCGTGGTTTCAAACACAAGCTCAGTCAGGTGAATCTGTTAATCCAATGCATAAAGAAATGACAGCAGTAGGGCTTGCCATTCATGATAACCTTTTTCATGAAGGCATTACTGCTAACACCGATCCAGACAGGTACTATTCTGAAATAGATCGAAGAATGCGACAGCGTTTTCCTGATTATGCGGCTTTTAAGACGGATCAGGATAAGCAGGAGGAACGTAGCACTCCGCAACGTCAACGCAGTAATACAGCCGTGGTAGCTCCGAGTACCAGTAGGAACAACGGAGCAAAGACACGTAAAATATCGCTTACGCCGTCCCAGAATGCCCTCGCAAGGACTTTGGGGATTACACCAGAACAGTATGCTGCTCAACTTATTAATCAGGAGGCAGGATAATGAATAAAGAGTCAAATCGCGCACCGCAAGAAAGTAACACACGAGAGAAGGCAATGAGGCCCACTGATACGTGGAAGCCAGCGTCTTCTTTACCTGTACCTAATCCTCGTGAAGGCATATCCCATAGATGGATTCGCACTTCCGTATTGGGTCAGGTAGACAATACAAACGTGTCACAGAAAATGAGAGAAGGATGGGTTCCTGTAAAGGCAACGGAATATCCTGAGATTGACTATATGTCTGATGTTGGCAGTCGTTTTAAAGATAATATTGAGTATGGTGGCTTATTGTTGTGCGCTATTCCAAGTGAGCAACTTGACCAGCGAACAAAGTATTATAATGAAATGGCTGTAAATCAAATGCATGCGGTTGATAATAGTTTTCTTAGTGACCAAGACCCTCGTATGAGTAAGTTTCAAGAAAACTCGTCGAGGACAACTTATGGTAGTAGAAGATAATCTTTAAAGGTTGTCTTCTTAACTGAGGACTTTAAAATGGCTACTACAGCTACTCCTATGGGGGCAGAACCAGTCGGCGGTTTATCAGCTTGCGGTTCTTTCTCTGGTAAAGTTCGTCACATTAAGATTGCAAGCGGTTACAACACTGCGATCTTTTATGGCGATTTCGTAAAGCTTGTTGCTGCTGGTACGGTTGAAAAAGATACTGGCACAGCTACAGCTACTCCAGTTGGTATATTTATGGGTTGTTTCTACACTGACCCATCAACAAGCCAACCTACCTTTAACCAAACTTTTCCTGCATCTACCGCAGCAAGTGATATCATGGCTTATGTTCTTGATGATCCTGACTGCGTGTTTAGAATGCAAGGAAATGCTGCTTTAGCGCAGACTACTCTTGGCAATAACGTTGCCATTGTGCAGACTGCGGGTTCCACTACTGTCGGACGCAGTAAGAATGCAGTTAATGCAAGCACTGCTGCTACTACCAACACTCTACCTTTAAGGATTATAGAGTTTATGGATGGTCCAGATAGCACAGTGGGTGATGCTTTTACTGATGTATTGCTAACATACAATGCTGGAATGCATCAATATCGTCGTGCTTTAGGCACATAATAGGAGACTAGCGAATGGCTATTTCAAGAGCGCAAATGCTTAAAGAGCTACTTCCGGGTCTTAACGCCCTGTTTGGCTTAGAGTATGCAAAGTACGAAGATGAAGATAAGATGATCTATGAAACAGAGACATCTGATCGTTCGTTTGAAGAAGAAGTAAAGTTGAGTGGTTTTGGCGCTGCTCCTGTAAAACCTGAAGGCTCTGCAATCAATTATGATTCAGCGCAAGAAGCATTTACAGCGCGTTACACTCACGAAACTGTTGCACAAGGTTTTGCAATCACTGAAGAAGCAATGGAGGATAACCTCTACGCTTCGCTATCTCAGCGATACACTAAAGCTTTGGCACGAGCAATGGCTTACACCAAGCAAGTTAAAGCCGCTTTCCCTCTGAACAATGGTTTTACCAATGCCTTCCAATCAGGCGATGGTGTTAACTTGTTCACAGCAGTGGGAGACGGTGTTGCTGGCGGTGGTGGTCATCCTCTTGTAAACGGTGGCTTTAATTCTAATCGCCCTGCTACAGCAGCAGACCTTAACGAAACGTCACTGGAAGACGCAATCATTCAGATTGCTGGCTACACAGATGAGCGTGGACTTTTGATCGCTGCTCGCCCACGACGATTGATTGTTCCACCTAACCTAATGTTTGTTGCTACTCGAATCCTTGATTCAGAGTTGCGTGTTAGCACTGCTGACAACGACATTAACGCTATTAAGAACAACGGTTCTATTCCTGAAGGTTACTCTGTCAATCATTATTTGACTGACAATAATGCTTTCTATTTAATTACCGATGTTCCTAACGGCATGAAGCACTTTGAGCGTACTCCGCTTGAAACTTCAATGGACGGTGATTTCGATACTGGTAACGTGCGCTATAAAGCGCGTGAGCGTTATAGTTTCGGTGTATCCGATCCGTTGGGAATCTTTGGTTCCCCCGGTTCTTCGTAAGAAGAAAGACGTACCAGAGGGGGGCTTCGCCCCTCTCTGTTTTTACCCTGACTGCGAAAGCAGACACTAGCCCCGACAGGAGTAACATATGGCTACTACCACTTTTTCTGGTCCTATTAAGACTGGAACCATTCGAGATACCACTGGCACAACTGTTGGCAC
>Ga0181402_1000043_pt1 | contig 40750 bp, 69 predicted proteins | sample 25SPOviralmetaG_FD_130131 | JGI IMG/M metagenome (GOLD analysis project Ga0181402, IMG submission 130131) | Marine viral communities from the oligotrophic San Pedro Time Series (SPOT) site, San Pedro Channel, CA, USA - 25 SPOT_SRF_2011-08-17 | ecosystem: Environmental > Aquatic > Marine > Strait...
TCAGTTCGGCCTTTCCCCATACGTAGATGTGTTCACCCTGTTGCCACAACAAAGCTCTACCACACTGTTCTCTAATAGAACGATCACGGAATTCTGGTGGACAGAACCCGTGTTTGACTACGTAAAAATTATAATAGGCTGCGCAAAAGAACTCTTCATCTGGTGTAAGTGACCATTCACCAAGTAGCTTATCAACAAACTCTCGTGGTGGCCAGACAATACGAATTGTACCACCGGGTTTCATAATTCTTTTCATTTCAATAAGAAAGTCTATACCTTCTTTTTGAGTAAGGTGTTCTATGAAGTGTTCGTTATATACACCATCATAAGTATTATCCATGACTCCTCTCATAGGGAGATCACGCATATCGTATTTCTCTACACCTTTTGCAGGATCTGCAACGTCTCTTACGGCGTCCCAGTTAAGACCTCGTTTGGCACCAGCTGCAATTTCTAGATATCTTGCCATCTTTCATACCTTTCCATAATTTCGGCATATTAAACTTATCTCTTGCGAGGAAGTGATTAATTCTACCATCCGGTTGTCCACCACTCCACTGATAAGGCATTCTATTCCAATGTGTATCAAGCTCGTTAACGTTAAAGATTGACTGACTGAGTTGAAGGTTAACATACATTTGTTCTGTATATCGTGTATGCATTACATAGTTATCAACTGAAGTGAAGTGCTCACGTGCTTTCTCTCTACCATGTTTGGTCCATAATTGAAGTCCACCATTGAGATAACGGAATCTTTCATTTGGATACAAGACTGACTTTGGAAACATCCAGTCTTTACCAAACAGATGTTGGCCATACGCAATAATGCCTCTTTGATATATTGGAACATCCATAACACGTTTAAGCCAACCTGCTGGATTGCCAGTATGTACACCTAGCTCATGCACCATTGCTACATCAGCACCGGTGTTAAAGCTTTCAAAAATGTTAAAGGGAGTTGTAACTAACATATCCAGATCGAGTGTCAGGATATTATCGTACTCTTCGTATTGAGGATCATAAAAGATACGTAATGAGTCAAGGCGTGGATCCAGATGTTCGAAATACCTGTCGTTTGCTAGCTTGTATTCTGCTTCGCAAAACTCGGCATACATTTGCGCGCACTCTGATCCAGCCTTGGCCCAATCTGGTAATTCCACTCCACCTAGATCCGCATCAAAAGACTCGTACGGAATATAATATTGTAATATCAAATTTTTCATTATAAGTTATATATTACTTCTTTTTGGCGATAGCATCTGCTCCAAAGAAGGCTGAAACTAATACTGCAATTGATGCAAAGTATGTAGGCGCAATGTCAGCAATGAGTTCGGATGCTTTATCCATACCAAATCCTGATGTGATTGCAATACCGATTGGATAGATCAACAATCCAACAAGTGAGAACCATGCCATCTTACGAATTGCATCTCTCTGAGCATCAGCGTCTTCAAGCGCTTTCCGTTTAAATTCAAGATGCATGTCCATTTCTTTTTTAGAAACGTGACCATCACCATTAGTATCTGCACCTTCGATAGCTTCTGCATCGATAGTTACTGTTGGTTTACTGTCTTCTGCCATGTGTTATGCTCCGTAAGGATTATCTGTGCTATTACATATGCATCATTAAAACCATTACGAAGCGAGTTGGATCTATGTCCATTCTCAACAAACCACTCAAGCGTATTTATATGACTTCCTTCTGGCATATTATAACCATGAGTGATGTCTTCGAAGTCAGATCGTAGTCTTAGTATTTCGCCAATTTGCATGCTTTCTCCAATTCAACAAACAGGTATTCTTCAAGATCGTCTTCATTTGCTTGGTAGCGAATACCGATACCACCAGCTTCATTCCATCGACTGATATTTTCTGGTTTATCATCGATAAGAATATTTGGTCTACGAGTCAGTGGACTTATAGCATATTTATGCTTGTTACTGGTAAAAATCATGTTCTCAACCAATGGTGGAAGAATGTCCCATCGATTTAGCCATTGTCTTTTCCAATATGCTGAGTTATCTCTATCACCGCGTAGTGGAGATGAACAGATACCCCATTCGGTTTCTTCTCTAGCGGCTACTGACTTGACACGTTTTACAAGTTCGTAAGTTGTTGGAAATATATCTAAGTTGTAGAAGAAGTCAGTATTAGCGAGTTCTCTAAACTTAATCTCACGATCTTGGATAGACTTCCAATGGCTTACACCATATCGTCTAGCAAGACCATTAAAGAAATCAGCAATCACACCATCCATATCAAGATAAATTGTCACTTATAGCTCCTGTAATAGTTTCATATACCGCAATAACAGCATCTGGTTGGTGTATACCAAGCAGAATACCTATAGTAAGACCAAGAAGAAAATTAAACATGACGAGCCACCAAAATGTCTGTCCACATTGATTGAACCAACTTTAGTTTTGATTCTAGGTCCTTAATCACTTTAGGTGATGTAGGCAACTGTGGCATACGAGCAACTTCATCCATAATCATCCGCGGAAGGATTCTTAGTTGACGACTAATAATTTCTTGTTGCTTTTCGGCAGACTCTTGAAGAATCATTCTTTTGAAGGCTGCATTTGAAATTGGCTTAGACATAATGATAATCTCCTCTTCATCATTTTATAGTTATATTATACACTAATTCTTTTCATACGTAAACAAAAAAGTGAGCAGATTTCATAAAAAAATGAGCCGTAGCTCACTTTTTTCTTTTCTTTCGGAGTCTACTATAGAGACGTACCGTTGTTTCTAATAGAATGTTTTTACGTTTTCGTCGGCGAGTACGTGCCGCTTCTGACTTAAGTATTCTAAGGCCTTTATCCATGAAACAACTTTCTTCGATTGTATTCGTCACGTGTCTCAATCATTTTGTCGATCCAAGCATCACGTGTTTCTTTGTACATAACTGGATGGAAGTCATCTACGTCCATAACAATACGAGTCTGGTTGATAGCCATACCAGTACGTTCCTCCCACATTACTGCGTAAGCGGCAAGTTGCATGAAGTAGTTACCAATGTTAGCTTTTTTCTTTGGCCGCCGGCTGGTTTTCCAGTCAACGATGGTAGGTACTCCATCCCACTCAACCACAGCATCACATGTTCCTGCCAGTTGTAGGTGATCAGAATATAGTGGCACTTCCTGCGCATAGACTTTTGTGACATGCTTATCCAACAATGGTCTAAGGTTTTCTAGAGATTGTACTACATGTGGCAAGAAGTTTTCTCTACAGTCTTTGTCATTTTGTAGATACTTTTCAATAAGACTATGTACTGCTGTGCCACGTGCCGCAGCACGTCCACCAATACGATTCGCTTCTTCTTCGCCAACACGCTTACGCCATTTAGCAATTGATTCTTCGCTTAAGATACTAAGGACAGTAGTAACAGAAGGATAAGCATTACCGTCCAAGGTAAGATACCGCCTCCCGTCAGGGCTATCTGTTCTGTCCAAGCTCTCATAGCCCATGTCGATTTTTTCATGGATAAACTCCATAGTTTGATTTCCTTTTTCAATTATTATTTATTATACCATAGTTATTCGGAAAAGTAAACAACTGATTCACAAATTAATCATTTTTTGTGTAATACCAATCTGCGGCACTAAAATCTAAATTATCGCCAACAGCAAGGATACATGCTTGATCTTGATCGATATTATATTCTACTACATGCCAACTATAATCATCTGAATTAGCAAATACGATGACAGGAAGTACTGCTCTATCATCACCTATTCTTGCAGCACCTATTCCAGCAAAGAGTGGTTCTTGTCCACGTTCCATCATTAGATCGTCGACGTTGTCTATTATATCGCATTGAACCGGTTTAGCAAACCATTGCGGTCCGGCCATAGCTGGTGTTACGATTAACGCAACACATAGGAAGATATATTTAAGCATATCATTTGAGTCCCATCATCTCCTTAGTTTGAATATAGTCTCTGACGATACCAGAGCGTACGATATCGTCCCAACCAAATTGAACTACTGAGAAATTTTTCATTCTTTCGATGATACTAACGAATTTCAGTAGTCCGTCCTTCTCACCTTCAGCTTTGAAATCAGACTGAAGATAATCACCGGCAAATATAATCCGGCAATTTTCACCTACACGAGTCATGATAGAATCGAGTTCGTGAAAGTTTAAATTTTGCATCTCATCAACAACAATGATAGCACGATCAAACGTTTTACCACGTATATAAGATGTTGTTTCAAACTGTATCTGATGACTATTTATCATTTTATTATAAGCAGTACTCGTTTGGAACAACTCATCACAAATCATTCTGTATGGAGTTTCAAATACAGATGTCTTTTCTTCTAGCTTTCCAGGGAGAAAACCAATCTCTCTGACAGCCACAACCGAACGTACAATAATGATTTTATCATACAATTTACTAGGGTTGTTTAGCATTTCATCGAGAGCAAGGTATAGTGCTATGAATGTTTTACCTGTACCTGCTGATCCCATAAGAATAAGGTTCTCTTCCTCATCCCATAGATTAAAAGTCTTTTCTTGATTCTTTGTAATAGGATCAAACTGATAAAGATCTTGTGGTTTTACACGTGATGAATTATTTTTTTGAGTCATGAGTTATCAATCGTGTTCCCAGGATATTTCTTTTTAATTGCTTTCAAATGACTACGGAAATCAGTATCAGTACGGCTGTGAATACTACCATGCTGAGTAATAAAGTTTGATGGTTGCAAAACATGAGACACGTTTTCCATTGTGTCGAGAACGATTTGTAACTCGTCGTAAGACATATTGACTTCCCACTCATCTCGAGTTTTTTCATCGCGTAGCGTGTAAACGGGCATTGATTTCCTCTTCCAGTTCTCTGCACCGCCCTTGTAATACGGCGATTGCAGTGTTTAGGTGGCCAGTGTCTTGTGGCTGTAACCTATCTTCAAGTAATTTGATTTCGTTTTGTAGGATTTTATATCTATCCATCGCTGTGTACATTATTAAACCACTCCGGTCTGTTGCGTTTCGTCCATACCATTTTGAAACGCTCTTGTTTTGTTTGATAGAAAAGTCTGTATGACTTTACTGGATCTTGGAACATACATTCAGGGTTTGATTTCATAGCCAATTCAAATGGAGTCAACGGCCCTTGAGGAATGTTGTCCGGTTTATTGTAGAGTGCTGCACCAAGTTCAACAGCTGTCTTATGATCTTTGTCATACCTGTATGTATATTCTTGAGCAAGTGCAATAAAATGTTGGTAGTGCCAATCATAATTATCGCTTGTGCGCATAGTCCATTGAGTACATGGATGGCCTACATGTACAGCTTTGTAAAGTAGTAACTCGCCTTCAAGGTCATCTCGACCAAGATATAGATCCCAGTACTTCACGTTTGTTTTGCCAGACTTTGACGGCCTACGATCAAGAATGCCATCCAGCACTCGATGTGCTGTGGACAACATTTGACCAGACTCTACAACCATTTTTGGAATATGCTTGTCACATTGCATCTGCGCAGCAATGACTGGATCTTCGTGTAAGATAAACAAATTCATAGTAAAAAAACCTCTGCTCTATTGATAAGTATATTATATCACAGAACAGAGGCAATGTAAACAATTAAATGACTGCGGCTAACCTTTCTTTCAAAAAGTTTTTCTTTTCATACAATTTTTTAACTCGGTCCAACGACCCTCTTATCTTTAGCTTTTTGATGTAAACATCCAATTCGAGGATGTCGTTACGTAGTCTTTCGAGTTGTATTGCTGGCATTTATTGTCTCCGGTTAGGGTTATGACATCAGTCCTGCAATAGGTTTGGAAACGCCTCCTGCACAATATTTCGAGTGATGCCTTCTGGTTTAGTTTTGTTTATCATATTAATGACGAGCTGAGCGTCAGAAGGGTCAATACCCTCTATCAAACCGATGAAAATACTTTCGCGCTTTGCTGGATGCAAGCGGTTGCTTTCGCGAACTCCTTTCACGAAATATACAAACTTTCTATGTTCTTTGTAGAGATTGGTAGGAGCGTTATGGGGATCACACTTCGTATATGGTGGATCACCCCCTGGAAGATTCCATTTGATTGTTGTGTCGAACGTCCCACGTAAAATGTCTTTAAGCGCCCAAGAATCATTATTCTTGAGGATCTCAATTTTAATATTCTTATGTCGAGCTTTTCGAACTTTGTCAAGAACTTCATGTACTAATAATTTATTCATAATTCTATTTATCCTTTTACATGTCTTGAGTGTATTTTGCACCCAATAAATTCATTATAATATTCATCACTTAAGAGAACATCGTATTGAAACTGAAGCTTTGCTTCATAGTACGACATAGATCCCTTAGACTTGCAAAGGTGTAAGATTTCTCTAGAATAGTTTTCTCTTCCTTTGTCTTCGACGAGTTGTTGCACTTCTTTGCTGGATCCATAGTAATCTCTCCAGTCAGATTCAACTCTTGTTCGTACTCTTCGATTTCTCTTTGAATTTTTTGGTAATGTTTTAGGCCGCCAGAAGTTCTTTTTACCGATATATTTCTTACCTGTATCCAGCTCTGTGATGAGATAAACGAAGCCTTGATATTCATCTGGGGTTGTGTCAAAAGGTTTGTTTTCATATGTCCACATACGAATATATATTACTCGTCTTCAACCTCAATATCAAGTTCTTTGTCAAATCTTGTTACAATTAAATCTTCTTCTCCACATAGTGGGCAAAAAGATGGAACGTCTGTACCGCATATCACAATCATCTCATCATCACAGGCATGACACTCTACACGATATTCGTTCATTGCCCGATCCTTTCTAAGATTTCTAGCTTTCTTTCATCGGTAGCTCTGAGCCACTCTGCAATTTCTTTTGCAGAGCGCTCACAACCAAGACAAAAACCATCAACGACTGTACAGACTTGAATACACGGTGAAGGTACCTTAGAAGTCAATTTCACATGCTCCACCGGCACAGCTAGCTGCTGCAATAGTATCTACATCTGTATACTTCTTTTCTGTCAATCCAGTTTTCCATTCAATTGGCTTCAGGTTAGTTTGAATCTTATTCCACTTGTGAAGTAGATAAGCATCTTTCAAACAGTGTTCAGCCTTTTTGACATCACGTTTTAAATAGCTATTTGCAAAGTTTTCAAACCGTCTATTCCAATCAGCACGTGCCGCATTCTCAGCACATTCTAAAGAAATATCTATGCCATATCCTTGAGCTGTAGAACAAGCATCCCATAGGTTATTATAGACTTTTAATGCGTCAACAACAAGACCGGATGCAAAGATTGCAGCTTCGTCATATTGCTTTACCATCTGCTTAGCATTGATAACCGCAGTGTTTGGAGCCTGATTGTAGTCTTTATCGCCTGACATAGACAGGAATGAGATACCTGAGAATGAGTGGCGATTCTTGAATACATACGACTCAACCTCGTCCCAATTATCAACAATGATAGTATTAGAAACATTATGGCGGATACCTTTATCTGCACAAAGTTCTTCATTAGTACCAGCCACAACCCAATGCTTTTGAGCTGTTTTGACTTTATCTAAATGTGTAACACCAAGCATATCGTCTTTCATCAAAGATCCTTTATGAGGAATGATTGGAAACGACACAACAACATCAGTTCCTGATGCAGACCATACAGATTCTTCTACCATATATGGATTTGACTTGATAATTGCCTGAGTAATCTCAGACTCTTTATTCATCTGGACATTTCTGATATACGTTGGTGAGTGCTCAGCATGGATACCAGACGCGGTCTGGAGTAGTACTGAAGCATTACCGCTAGGCTTAACACAAGTAGTCCGAGCGGCAGGATTAATACCAATAATGCCGGCGATTTCTCTATTAACTTCTTTAACAATTTTAGCTCCCTTTTCAAGGACTTTTGGATTGAACAAAATATCCGGTTGATTCATCCATCCAGTTATCGATACACCAAGTAAAGCTTCACGATCAAAGATCTTCTTTGATGTTGGGCTGAGGAATCTGAAGTCTGTGTAGCCAGCTTGTAGCGTTCCAAGAATAGCACCTGCACGGCATGCCATGTAGAAGTCTTCTTCTGTCTTACAAGCACCACCATTGATTTCAGTAAGGTTACAACCTTGCCAACCAGACTCGCCATCAATCTGTGGATACATACCAATCTCAACACATGGATTTGTTGTATGCTCGGTAGACTCTACAAACACAAAACCGGGTTCACCAAATGACTTAACAGACTCCATTAATTTAGCAAATTCTTCTTTCTTTGCTTCATCACGTACGATAACGGCTGAGTTGTTTGAACGACCACGCTGTGGATTATCAATAAACCAGTTACCTGTTTTAGCTGTCATCATTTCTTCGTCAGTCGGTGAGAACAAACAAATAGTAGCTGAACGACGTACTCCACCAGACAATACAGCATCTGCCGCATGCATGGTAATATCATAAACATTAATTGGTTGTAAGTCAATAGGCTCTTTTTGGTCAATCACTTTGCTTTGAAGTAAGTGCTCAATCTTGTCAAGAGACTTACGTAAGCCTTCAGGACCTGGAGCTTTAAATCCACCAGAGATCTTAGCGCCTTTTGGACGAATCTGTGTAAGATCAAAGAATACTCTACGACCTTCAAACTCTGGATATTTACCACCACCTACAAAATAAGATGCCATCAACACGTCTAGTGCTGAAGCCCAACCTTCAATAGAGTCTTCTACAATATAGCCTTTTGCTTGTTTTGTACGTGCAGCGATTTGTGGTAATTTTGCGATGTGATGTGTTTGTACCGAGAAGCCAGCACCAGCACCACATAATAGAATATAGAAAACTTCACCAAAAAACTCTGGACGATCTGCATAAGATGACGTACAGTTATACATACGCATTTGATGTTTGAGCAATTGATCACCACCAAACTGCAAAGAACGCTGTGCTGCGAGTACTCGCTGTTCTTTGTACGCCTGACGTGCTTCTTCTAAAAATGGCCCTAGCTCGTTGCCTTTTTCTTTGTAGTTATCTGCGTGCATTCCAATCACGCGATCTACAGCTTCTTCCCAACTCTCGTAACGCTTTTCATCGTCTATAAAACGAGAGTATCCTTCATAAAATTTTGTTTGAGACAAAAACTGCCTCGTGTCAACATGAGCTGTTGCCATTAAAACTCTCCTATTGGTGTGATTCTATTTTTTTATATCTGGTCTATTATATATCAATATGCTGATTTTGTAAACCATTTAATGAGCAAAAAATATTTTTTTTATTTTTCTTAATCGCTAAAATATTTCTTTGCCATTTCTAAGAAATCATCGTATTTTGCAATCTGTTCCATCTCAACTTCGATTGATTCCATAATATCAGAATGTTCGCCGATACCAGCTGGATTGGTGAGATAAACTTCAACGTTCATCCGATGTTTATCAATATGGCCTTTTGCGTGTGATTCAAAGGCGGTGAGAATATCGTCTCTTAGGTTTGTCATAATTAATCCCTCGTTGCTGGCTTTTTGCCAAAGACCCTGTTATACCCTGGATCTTCATCATAAGCATTAGCCCATTTGTTTTCAGTAAATGTAGCAAAGTCAATCAAGTCTTCGATATCATTGTAGTTTTGTGTAATCCATTTATCTTGTTCTGCTAACAATTTTTTCATGTCAGCAATGTCACGAGCCATATTAACTTCATCTTCTACAGCCATCTTACTTGTAAGTTCACTGACTTGATCTTTCAGAGTTTCTATGGTTTGTGCTTGTTGTGCTGTCCACCACACAAATGCGCTCACTTGCATAACAATAGCAACAACAACACCGATTCCAAACTTCATATTCATTTATTTTCCAATCTGCGCATTTACTTTTCTGTGACCATTCCATGCCATAAAGCCACCGATACGTAACGCCCAGTAGGCCAAATTATTGAGGAAGTGAAAACCGTTTTGTTCAATATTAATATCTCTAAAAATTTGATCAGCTTTCTTTTGATTAATCTCGCCCATGGTTGATGTCTTGTCTGACTTTAAGAGTGTAGCGTACTTATAAGCATAGTCGTGTACTAATCCACCCATTAAAAGAACACCGGTTGGTGACAGCCATGTATGCAAAAACTTAGGGATAGATGCGCCATCGAATTGGAATCCTTGTGGTATTATATATTCTTCGCCTTCAATACTAAATATCCAGTCATTAGCTACTTCCCAATGACGTGTACCAGTTAACCACATCCATATTGCGCCCCAGAAACCTTTACCGGCCGTTGGAATAGGAATTGGTTTAAGCTGTGGCATTACAGTATATTCAAAGCCAATAAGCTCTTCGTCTTGGTCTACACCTAGTTTATTGATTAGCCATCCAATAATAATAAGAATACCGACTACGGTAAACTGCCACCATGTTATGAGTTGGTCGATAATGAATTCCATTATTCTGTCTCCTTTGGTTCCTCTGTCACCGCCTTCTCATAATAAATGATTATATTCTTCTGTTGGTTTATATATCTTCTTAGCTCAGAAATATTGAGTGCTAAATTTTCGTAATCTTGCATTGACAACGCAACAAAAGCAAGTTCACCGTTTTCTTCGGTAAACTCTTTAACAAATTCTTCGTAGATATCAGCGTTTACGACGTAAACACGAACATCATTGAGTTGTACTGGCTTCGGACGAGCTACCGTCGGTATTGTTACTTTCTCGATCTTGGTTACTGTTTTGATCTCCGCTGGCATCCTGAGGCTGCTGCAGCCAGTCAGGAATATCGCGGCTGCCATCACCACCAGTATCGGTTGTAATCTCACGCCAGAGTTTAGCAGTTGCGCCATTCATTCTACCTTCTAAGTTTTTTGCATCTAACAATGCGTCTCTTACTAGATCTAATTCAGCTAACTTATTGCGAAGACTATCTCCATATTGTTCAGCTCTTTGTAAATCTAGTTGTAGATTATTATTTAATTCAGCTAATTTCTTTTGATTTGCAATAGCAACTTCTAAGCTTTCGTTGGCAGTTTGTACCGCAACTTCAAGCTGAGCGTTATTCTCTGTAAGGATTGCTATTTTGTTTTGAGTTGTGTCATAATAATACTTAGCGGCATAACCAACACCGGCCATTGCCATGACTATGACAATTATAATATAAATTCTAAGCATTATCGTCCATGTGACTCTTAAACCGTTTCAACAGCGAAGGTTTCTTTTTCTTTCTACGATCCATTACATTATGTGTAGTAAATCGTGGACCCATTGCTGTGTCTGCTGGATTTGGAATCGATGCAGTGGTTGTCATCTCTTCACTTGATGCTTGTGCTCTTGCCAAAGCTTCTGGCGAAGGAGCACCCTTTTGGCCTTTTTTACGCATCTTCTTTCCAGACTTTCTACGATTGTGGATGTTAGCCCATAGTCCTGGTTTCATTTGTAAATCTCGCTTATAGTAATGTATATTTTTTGATTAGTCTTGAGGTGTACTGCTTCAAAAACATTAATACCAAAAATATCACCAATTGGAGTACCATCAAAAACTTTTATTTGGTCTTTTGGTAATACTATTTCTTCGAATGATTTATTACAAACTTTTACATTCTTAATTCGATAAACCCCGGGCCCCAAGGTTCCGTCTTCGAGGACGAACCATTGAGCATTTTCTTCGAGGAAGTCTGTTGGTTCGAGGCCGAACTCGGACAAGATTTTTTCAAGCTGATGGTCGGCCAGATCGAATCGTTCTTTGATGAGAAACAAACCAGCAGCAAACGATCCGAGACTATTTCCGAGACCGGGGACTTTATTGAGCATCCGCTTAATGTTAGCAGCAAGACGGATGAAAGGAGTATAACTGGACTTACGAGGCTCCGTATCAAGAGGCTGTGTCTTAATGCGTTTTCCATTGCGGTCAATTACTCCCTGTTTGTATGCCTCCCAGCTTGTCCATGACATGACAAGCATCCGGATAAACCGGAAGGTGTAGACCATATCAGCGCCGCGTTTAAGAATACTCATATTTTTCTCAGCCTATCTACGACCAACCTGTCCATTGTAAATCCAGTAATTTGATCATCTGTAATATATTTCAAATAAATCAAAAACGGTTTAATTGTTGGCCAGTGTTTGTCGTCTAACTTTAATTTTAAAATATTAACCGCTGGCTCGATACCAAAAGAATTGAAGACAACAATCAAATGATTAATGATTAGTCTTTCGGCCAATTCACCTTGTTCAAGGTATCTATTAACTAGTCTCTTAATATATTTAAAACGCTTCAAGTCCTCGTAGAACTCTTCAATGTCTGAGAACTGTGGTTTATAATAAGCTTTCGCTGCGTATAGAAGTACGTTCTCTTCTGTTAATTCATTAAATACCATCATAAAGTTATATATTCAAAAAACTAGCAAACAGATTAGCCAAAAAGACCAAGCTTTTTCTTCTTTTTCTTTTTTGGCTTTGGCATTTCTTCTACAAGTTCTGGTTCATAATCAACAATCAATTCCATTTCTGGCTCAGGTTCAATAACCGGAGCTGGCTCTGCTAACATTTGAACCCCGTTGTATTCATCAAGTTGTTCTTGAGTAATACGCTGAGACTTGAGAAGTTCGCCACTACGTGGATCGACCCATCCGCGGTGAGTAGGGATTGCACCCTTTGGTCCTGATTTAAGTGACATTACGCATCTTTCCCTTTTTGCAGTGTTTTATAAGCATTGGCGATTTTATTAATGATTTGACGATCGCCCATGTTGTTATCATTTCCACGCATTGCTGCGGGCTTAGTAGATTTTTCAGCTGCATCTGAGTCGTCAGCTTCTTTACTAGCTTCACCCTTCTTCTCAGCTGAGTGAGCGTTCCGCATATCTTTTCTTGGGCTTTTGCCGTCCTTACCACCATCAACATTTTCTGGTGGAGTGGCACCAGCCGTACGCTTAGCACCGGCAGCATCTTCCCAAATTGACAAGAGACGATCACGAATTGTAGATTCTTTGTTCACTTTACTTTCCTTCTTAGGATTCATGGTTGCGGTTTCACCATTATCGCCATCAGGCTCATCTTCATTTTTACCTTTAGACTTTGAAATAGCTTTACGCTTCTTATGGAGATATTCATCAGAGCTATCAACATCGCCATCATTATCGATGTCTTTGTCTTTACGATCTTTGAAATCTTTTTTAGCAGCCTTTGGATTTACTGGATCCATTGCTTCTGTGGCTTCTTCTGTGGCTTCTACCATTTTACCTTTTTGCATGATTTGCTTTTTAGCATCTTTATCGTAAATTTCTAAAGACTTCATATCAAACTTAGCAGCTTTTAGTTTAGCCATCAGATCTTTAAGATTTTTTGCACCCATATTACCATGCTGCTTTTTATCACCAACACGATAAGTGATTTCTTTTGCTTCTTTTATGTTGCCTTCTTCGTCATAATCTTCGCACTTATATGATTTACCAGCAACAGTAAATGTAGCATCACCCTTTTCACGAGCTGCCATGAGAGCTTTTGTGAAGGCGTTACCTTCTTTCTTTTGAGCCATTTCTTCGAGTGCGGCCCTAACACCATCTATATATTTTGTCATCTGTTTTACTCCTACATCCAGATGTTTGAGGCTATGGCGCCAATAGCAGCCACCATCACTACCCAGAACAGCTTATTGATAAGTTGGACCGTTCGAGTATTATCTGCGGCAATGGCCGCAATATCATCTATTTTTGTCGACAATCTGTTTAATCTTTCGGTGTGATGCGTTTGAGATTCTGCCAAAGCTGCTATCTTTTCCTCAGCTCGCGCTAAGTCGATCATAGCATCCGCTAGTCGATCGATTTTTTCCTCGATACGATCTAATCTTTGATCGGTGCTCATTTCAGCTGTCAACCTTTGCACTTGCTCTCCACTGGTAACAGGACCAGTACCCCGCAGTTGTTTTATCTTTTTTCTGATCACAATTATGTCTGGCACGAAATGATTTTCTGGCTTTTGGATCATCACGGTTAATTCCCATATTAGGATCTCCGAATCTTACGACAATTACTTTACCTTTTGCGTTCTTTACATAAACTTTGAACTTCTTGTCAGGATTTTCTGAAGTACGAATAGGATCGTTCAGCTTTACTTTACGACCTTGGTACTCAGACTCTTCAACAACAAGATCATCGTACATGCTTTCGCATATATTATCAATACAGTCTTCTCTGTATTTTTTGAACTTATCCAAACTCATGCCCAGCAACCCTTTTCATCTGCTTATTAAATTCAGCTTGATTCGGCTTAGACTTATAAAGCTTAATAGAAATGTTAGGACGATCTTTACCTTTGATCCTCCACTTATAACCTTTTTCTTTGTGCTCAGGTTTTGTAGTTTTTACTACACGGCGCTTAAAGCCTTTTTCCCAAGTCTCCGAACCTTCTACGAATTCTTTGAATCTTTTCATTGTTTTTCACCTATGAAGTGGTAACTATTATCGCAATCACAGCGATAACAAACATCATTCGCGCACTCTTTGCATTCTTCTCCGCAATGACATTTATGATCGCATTTGTGACATTTTTCCATTACGCAGTTGCTGCCTTATACATTTTAAGCGCAGTAGCAAAAGATTTATTTTTCATCATACGCTTTGTTTCAGGATGATCGGGGTTATCACAAGCCATGCGAATAGAATCATCATCTACTCTTTTGGCTTTAGCATATTTTTGGTATGCTGACATAGCCTTTGGATCTATGACTCTCGCTTCTTTTTTCGGCCGAGGTACAGGCTTAGCACCCATTGCTTTGTCCTGCTTTCGGATAACCATGTCTTTGAACTTACCTTCATCAAGTTCAACTTCTTCTTTTTGGACAGCTTTTCGAGTCTTTGTGAAGATAGTTGTATCACCAGTGATGATGTCAACAAGATCTCCAAACGCACTGAAGATAACTTTTCTATCTTTTTCTGCCACTCTTTCACCAGTCTCAATGGATTTCATTGCACGAATAAGGCGTGTAATATCCATCTTATTGACTAGACCAAGACGAGCGAGCTGTTTTACTTTTTGCATCTTTGGGTCAATAGCTTCCCATACAACTGATTCACGAGTTGATTTCCGCTCCGGCTTATCTTCTGTTTTTGGCTTGTCATGAGTATATCCCATTTTTTTCATGCGCTCATGATCTTCTGGTTTGTCAGCCTTGTAGCCTTTACCAGTCTTGGGATCATACATCATATGAGGTATGAAACCTTTATCTTCTCTGATTTGATCGAAAGTTTTCATTATCCTCTTACCTTTGCTGCTAAATCTTTGTCTGCTTTTCCCCAAGTGCCTGAGGATTTAGTTACGAATGAATTGACTCGAGCAAAACCCCATTGTTGTGGAGTTGTCCCCGGTCTATGACCAGTCTTCCATGCGGCAACACCGCGATTATATACTTGCCGAAGAACACCTAATGGCATACCAGATTTTTCAGCTTTCTTTTTCAAACCAGCTGTAGCATCTTCCATCATTTCTGTATGCTCTTTGAATCTCATTCCCTTGTTCCTATCATTTTTTGCTTGTTTTTCTTTAGCATCTTTTTTGGCCATACGCTCACGATCTTTACGTACTTTCACCGCTGCAGCTTTGATTCGTTGATTACGAATCTTTTGCTGTGCTTTATTAAGAACACCGTCGTCAGCCATTAGTCGTCTCCAAACATTTGTCTAAATTTTTTAGTATGTTTTGATGTTTTAGTTTTAGCACCTTTATCACCAGGTGCTGGCTTGTAAGCTGAATCTTGATCATCAGGCTTCTTGCCATATTTCTTAAAGTGTCGATCACGAGCAACCTTTGTTGATTTCTTCAGGCCAGTATGATAACCAGCTGGTTGAGCACCGGGCCGATCTTTAATATCTGGATCTTGCTTGTCTTCATCCATTTTTTCAACAGCATCAAGCCATACACGCCATGTATCACCCTTTGATTCAACAATCAAATAGTTCGAACCAAGGACATTAATTTTTCCAACAATACCTTTTTCTTTAATTACAACTTGCTCACCAACTTTATATAGGCCTTTTTGTACATAACTTTCGCGAAGGTCAGATACCGGCTTCAGTTGTACATGATTCTTAAATTCTTTTTGTTCTTTAAGTCCCATTCCTTTACGAACGCCGTTGTAAATACTCTTAGCATCAGCATTTGAAATAGCTTTTGGAAGACCTTGAGAAAACATTGAGAAATCATCGTCACCTGCAGCTTTACGCATCTTTGAGGCGGACATGCCAGTTGCACCTTCAGCATCTGGATCTCTATCACCAGCTGAAATAACATAGATGTCTTTGAAATTATAGAATCCGTGACTACCTTTTTTACCATTATACTTTTTAAGACGAAGTTCAAATTCATTGACTCGGTCTGAACCAACAACCATGACAACCTTACGGAAGCCTTCGTCATATAGTTTTGTCATAGCATCAAAAGGTGTCTTTACTTTTCTATCCATCATGATAGAACGAGCATGCTTAGGAAACATCTTCCGAGCATACTTGACTTTTGATTTATAATCTAATGGATTCTTTGATTTGTCTTGTGATTGAGATAAGTAAACACGATATGGAAATGAACTACGAGCATTTGCTGCAAGCTTATTCAAAAGTTTCTCATGGCCAATCGTAGGCGGATTCATTCTACCAAATGTAAAATAAACCAGCTTTTCTTCTTCAACTAAATAGCTTTTAAAGCTCGAAATCATCTTTTTCTGCCAACTTCCTGTTTTCTCACCTTAGGCATCAATCTCTTTTGAAGCACATTGATACGTTGCTGCCATCCACCTTGTGACAAGCGTTTTTCAATACTCTTCTTCATTGCTACTGAGAGATCTGACTTGGCCTTACCTTTAGTAAGAATCTTTGCAGCAGCTCCACGAGATTGACGGCGTGCACGCTTCTTGAGTACATCTTTAGTAGCCATACGCTTTTTAGCGCGTTCACGAGATCTTTTAAGTTGAGACTTACGACGCTTCATTACTCGAGCGAGTTTGCGTCTACCAGAAATTGACAGTTCTTCTTCGGTAGGTTCCGCTTCTTCGTAACCCATCCGCTTATTCTTCTGCTTTCGGTATTTTAGCTGATCGTCATAGCCAGCATATGCATCTGGCGTAGCTAACATATCTTTGAATGACACAAAGTTTGCCATTAATTTCTCCCTGGTGTATCCCATCCTTTTAATATATTGGGTGAAAAGTTGGCATATGAGAATTCCATACGGTCAACAATTTTCACTGCATCACCACCAAGTTTATCGATTGCAACGTAACCTTCTTGTCCTGTTACACGATATCCTCTGTTTGTTTTTAGAAACGTACCAACGTTTCCAAGTTTATTTAAACTATTTATAAGTTTTAATTTCGCTAGAACGATATTTTGTTGCAATTCAAAAATCATTTCTAGGTTTGTTTTATTTTCTTTTGAAAAGAATGTGAGGATGTCATCAAGCTTTTTCTGTTGAGTTGCTTTACCTTGTGGTGTTCCTCTTTTATCTATCTCTTTCTTAAACCGGTTCTCGATCCAATAGATCAAGTTAGTAACTCTCTTACGTGGATCAGGCGGTAATTGTCCAGCCCGAACAAAAGAGTTGGCATGTGTTTCAATGAGTTTTGTTAATTCTGTATTTGCTTCTAATTGACGAAGAGCTCCACCAGCAATCTTATTAAAAGTTCTACCAGCATTTGACAATAGCTTATTCACTTCGTCAGTTTCTTTCTTTGACATAGTCATGTTTGTCAAGTCACGTAGATTTGCATCTTGTGACCAAACATTCCTAGAATTTCTCAGTTTACTCGCATCAAAGTTAAAAGATGCCTTCATCGTTTCGAACGAGTTTCCTGAGTAGCTCGTATGCCATACGATTCCAATCTTTGCTGTCGATACTTGCTTGGCCATTTCCGTGCCAGCCGGTACTGCATAAACAATTGTATTGGGGTGAAACGTAATATACTGCTGTCCTTTGATTCGAGCTTTCTTAATATCACCCGGGCCATAGAGAAAATCACCTTGAATAACTCCTTTTATACCAAGTTCTGGTAAGTATTTAAGTGCGAGCTTAAGCTTATCAGCCAGATCGCCAGAAGTATCGTCATCAACATCTGCCGGTGTCTTGTAGACTTTGGGAGATTTGTTAAAAATACCTTTCTTTGCAACGAAAAATTTACCATCACGAGGATCAGTACCAGCAAAGACAGCAGGTGCACCATCCCACTTAACAGAAACAGTTCCACCTTTCACACCTCCTAGCATGTCGCGTAAAGAACGAAGAGCATTGATTGCTTGTCGTGCTCCGTCAACTCCACCATAGACAACTTTGTCTTCAATATGAGTCATATGAGTATTTTTATTTTCAGTTATATAATTCTTAAAGTTTTCCATTATTGATAGACCTTTGCATAGATGGATGAAATATCCAACTTCGATCCAGCATAGTTGACAAGATCTGTAATTACTAAGTCAGCTTTACCATTTGCTTTATTGTCATATAGAGCACTTAATACGTATGCAGTACCAATCTTACTATGGACTTCATCGGCACGCTTTGCAGTAAGCCCTGCGTAGAATTCTTTTTCAGATACTGATGGATGAACTTTCTTTACCATATTATAGAATACTTTTGCGTAACGAGACTTTTCACCATTTGAATTTAAGTCTTTTGCAATTCTTGTAAGTTGTTTATTGTCAGGAACATTCTTACCAATTCTCTTTTTCAAAGCTTGGTTGATTTGAGCCCAGCTAGCTCTACCACCACGAGCTGTTTTTAATATGATTTCAAAGTTGATAGTTGCAAAAGCAGCAGAAGTACGGATATCTGCTTTACCATCATCAAACGTAATATCGCCCGATTTACTTCTCCAAAACTCAGATGCTTTACGTGCAAAAGTAGCCATCATCTTACCACCAACAAACTTATGAACATCAGCGTTTGGTACTTCATTCTCAATTGTACATTTGATTTTGCTTTTATCAAGTACTTTTTTAAGAGAAATACCTACAAGCTTTTTTTCTTTATATAACTTTACAAGCTCTCCATTCAATTCTTGGATAGATCCGGTTGGCAATCTGCTTACAATAGCTGGATTAGCTACTGCCCAAATATCACCTGGGTTCCACTTATCATCGTTAAGCTTTGGCATACCAGAATTTTTAAGAGCTTTATTTTTTGCGTCGTAAATAGCTTTCATGACTTTATCGCCACGATGGAATGTCATATTGTTTTTGATATAACCTTTTTTAATTAATTCTTGCGCAGTCCAATATGCTGACCAGTGCCATGAACCGTCAAGGGCCATCATATCTTCAAATGAAGTTCCAGAAATTTCTGTTTTAGTTAATGCTTTTCTTATATCTGACGGCTGGATAGATTCAAATGGTGCACGTGGATTGTTTACTAAGATTTCACAATAAACACATTGAAGACTCTCAGCATCAGCTGTTTGTTTAGTACCACCACCTGCTCCACTTTGAGCTCCACCAAAGACTGCAGATTTACCAATCTTACCAGTACTAACTTCACCTTTATCAGTTTGAAGAGTTTGGCCTTTATTTTCTTTTTCTAGACGATCAATAGCTTGTTTATTCTCGGTGTTATTCTTAATCTTAATTTCAATTCCATCAATTGTAGGAATTGATTCGCCATTTTTCATGATGCGTCTAAGAATATCGATTCGAGGTTCTTTGGTTTGAGAATTAACCTTTGCCCATTGCGCGGCTGGCATGGCAACAAAGTTCATGGCCTTCTCCTCTAAATAGGTTTTGAATCTTAGCATCAAAAACTCCGCAGTTATTTAACCTATTTATAATAAAAAAGCGCCTTACCGGCGCTTTTCTTTGGAGTACTTTTCATCATGCGTTCGCCGGTTCTCGTTCGATCGTCTGATGCCCTGTTGTCGCCGCTTCTCTACTTCTTGAGGATGAAAGAATCGAGCAATATTCTCGAATCCGTTTTCACGAGCCCATTCTCCTAAGACATCTGGTTTATGTGCTTTCATTTTTGGAACCTCAATGTGTATGAGCGACCTTCATGTGTAAAGGTAACTGTTGAATGTGAATAGATGTTTTGAGTCTCTTCTTCATAACGAGTTTCTGTACGACACTGTGGACTTTTATTCCTTTCAGTATTCAATACACCACCAAGAAATGCTCCAACTGCTCCACCATTCTTTTCACCAGGGATGTTATTACCAATAGCTCCACCTATAATGGCGCCTTCAAGAAAGTTCTGAACTTCAGATTTATTGTTGCCTTGTGTACAGACTTCTACGCTATATGGCTTTTTTAAGATCACGTTTTTGTAATGATCTTGAGTGTATGTTTCAGCGAATGCCGCTGATGGTAACATTGCTAACGCAATTGCTAATTTTTTCATTCTCGTATTCCTTTCTCAACTTGGAGAACGCTGACCGAACTTTTTAGTTTGAGTATTTCATCTTCTAACTTGAACATTCGATCTGCTCGATCTTGCCGAGAAGAATTTACCAAAGTCACAAAAACACCGACAGCAATTGTAAATGCCATTCCTAAAAATCCACCAGTGATCATTGCATCGTTAACAAGACCTTGGATTACTTCTTCATTCATCATATAAGACTCCTAATAGTTTCGATTATATAAGTTATTATACCATACTTTTCAGGTAAAGTAAACAAGTTTTTTGATAATATGATATAAAAAGAAAAAGAACATGACGTTGACTGGCAAGTAAATCAATACCAGCTCAATCAAGTCATGACTCTTAAAAAACTTCTTGATTTTATTCATGTTCACCGCCGTTACCACGACCAAGACCACCAAAATATTCTGGTCTGTGCGTTGCTGCAGTAAATGTACCAACAGTAACTACGATTCCAGCAATAAACAAGATGTGTGCTACTGCACTTACTGCAAACACAGTAATACTACCAATACTCATTGAAAAGATAATACACCACATCCAAGCTAATATTTGCATGACGAGATGCCTTGTTTGAAGATCTGGAATGTGTCTCAATGGATTTTGCTTATGATCCATAATAGCACCCCAGCCATTAACGATAAATGTTCTCACGGGATAAACTCCTTTTTCATATGTTACTTTGAGTGGATAGTGAGCTTCCACTAGTTCTTTAAAATCAATAGCATCGTATCGGTCAGCAAAATATCTTACAACCTTACGATTTCTAAAATATCCTGTAATTCGATACATCTAAACTGAACTCCCTTTTCCGATTGGTTGACTAGTAAAAGAGTCAATATAGTCACCATCGTTTGAGTATGTGCGAGTGATAGTTTCTTTTGTTAACATACCACTGCGATATCGATAAGTTTCCAAAGAGTGCTGAAACACTCCTTGGCTTGGAAGTATATCAAGGGCATCTTTAAATGGACCGTCTGACATTATGATGCCTCCGCAAATTCAATGGCTGTTTGAAGTGCATTCTTCTTACGAAGTTGGTTTCCACCAAACCAAGAAGAATACAAGCGATTGTCTTCATTACGACCTTGAACATGATCAGTAATGTAAGTCACACTGTTGAATGCCTGCCACCATGAGCCTTCAGCATACTCAGCACCTGGTTGAGTTTCCAAGACATCATAAGCCATTTTAGCATTACGTGAAAGAGTATCAACAGTCAGTGATTTACCTTGTACACGCTTGTCAGCAGTACGTGGAAAGACTGTGTTGTAGTACTCAATCAGTGACTCAGCTGTAACACGACGCTTACCAAGATACTCAGCTGCTTCTTTGTAATGAGCCAACTTATCGGAGGCAATACCAAGAGCTGTCTTGACTTCAGAAGCATCGAACTCAACACGGTGACCAACCTTAACAGACTTGTCAGCCTTTTGATCAAGTGAAAGAGTCAACGTGTTGTTACATACCACACGAATTGGAGTAAAGCGAATATCAATTGCCTTACCATATTGATGTGGATTTGAGAAGAGAAGATAAGACTCAACACGATCTCCACCGAAAAGCTCAAAGTCTGACTTGACTTTGGCCAATGCCCATACCATCTGACCGTCTTTCAACGAACCAGCAGTATGCATTTCCATATCACCTGAAAGGCAATATTCGGCAAAGAAGTTGAATGCGTCTTCATTTTGGACTGGATTCCAGTTCTCACCGACTGTGGTCAAGATCCGACCATCAGTTTCACGAACTAGAGCTTTTTGGCCAGTCGCCATTTTCTTGTTATTGTACTCGATGAAAGTTTCGACTTCTTGTACACGCCAATCGACGCCAGCCTTTTCCATCATTTGAACTGGTGTTAGATCATTACTGACCGGTACACCTAAACCATGCCACGGAACTTGACCGGCATACGCCATTGTTTCTACCATATGTGCCATAATATAATTCTCCTTAAGCAGCTTTTAATAATGATGCAGTAACGTTCCATACGCCATCTGCTTCAGTTTTAACACGAACATTCTTTTTAAGGACTTTAATAACTTTGCCTGACATGGCACCACGACGACCGGTCCATGAAACAGACTGTCCAACAGTAAAAGACCTAGCTGCACGTGCAACCTTTAGATTGCGAGCATCATTAAACATTTGAGCAATTTCGCTCATCTGCTCGTCTGATGCTTCTACAAACAGAGCTTGAAGTTTAGTCATTTCAGATTTCGTTAGCATAATGTAATATCCTCATGTTTTCATTTTATAAGTATATTATACACTAATTCTTCTCATGCGTAAACAAAAAAGTGAGCAGTCAGCTCATTTTTTTTCATTGAGTATGTTTTCTCTAGCTTCACGCGGCAAATAAGGTAGTTGCACGTCAGCGTATACAATTTTCTCTGATACACTATCGTTCAATTCATTTTCAGCATGCCAGTTTTCAGATCTTATCATTGTACCATTTCTGATATATGCTTCAGATTCTATCATTTCTCCGACTGGCTTAAATCCTACTGCTTCGTATGTCTTAAGAGCTTTATCTCGAGGAAACGTCCAGACTACTTCAAACTGACGTAATTGAGCGTACTGACATGTTGCTCTAAGCAAAGCTTGACCAATGCCATTACCAGCGGCTCTTGGGTGTACCCATAGTCCTCTTGATCTAAATCTATATTTTGATGTTGGGTGGCCACTGTTGACGCCAATAATCATGTTTTGATTAGCTCGTTCGTCAAAGAATGTAGCGCCAAAGAATACTGGTTCATAGAGAGCATAGATCGACTGATCAGTTTCTTCCAATACACCGGGATCTAACCCAGTCATACTTGACATTGGCTTGATGTCGTCTCTACCCGGCCAAAGCTTTTCCCAGAACGGGTATATCTCTTCATACGTAATACGTTCAATAGTAACTTGTGTCATAATATGCTCCAAAAAGAAGTGCCGGATTCTGTTTCCACGCTCCGGCGGGCGCAGTAGTTTATGCCGCGATGGCGTAATCTACAGGTGCAAAGTTATCGTTTGCGTTTAGTCAAATCTTGCGTTAACCCAGCTTGCGCGGGATAGCTCCACTTTCCTATTAACCACCAGTCGATCCTGTTTCGCCCCCATCATAAAGACACTGAATTCACTGGTTTACAGATATATTCAACTGTATCCCAAGATCCATCAGCTGGCACTTCCGCATATTGTACAAGCATCGTTTCACACTTTGCTTTCGTTTCAAACCATTGCACATCTTGTTCTAAGCAGGTCGAGCCTGAACAAACTGTTAATAGTATATGCCAAATCATTTCCATCGTTCAATGTCCTTATGGTGGAGGCGGCCGGTACTGCCCCGGCGTCCTGTCTAGCTTTCGAATTGCTTCATCACTATAATTCTATTTATCTACCGAGATACTTAATTCTTTTTCGTTCATCTTCTTCTACTCTACGTCGAAACCATGTAAACTTCATAAAAAAATTAAACATCTCGACCTCCTTTTTTGCTGTAATATTATATATTATATCACAAAACTCACTATAAGTACACAACAAAGTGCGTCAGATATATAAATAACAATGTCTAATCGATTAGAGGATCTAGTAATGAATAAATTACTTTTGATCGCTGCTTTTAGTATGTTATTTGTGAGCACAGCGATGGCACAAACTGTGTCAACTGTTACGACTGATTCAACATCAAACTCAAATGTTGAGACAGACGCTAATTCAAGAACTATAGTTATATCTCCACCACCTTCGGCTATCTCGCCGGGTGTTGGTTCTTCGTCATCTGATCTTTGTTTAAGTGGAGTATCAGGCGCTGTGCAAACACAAATTTTAGGTGTATCAACCGGTGAAATGGTTCGTGACCAAAATTGTGAAAGATTGAAAATTAGTAAAACATTATATGATATGGGAATGAAAGTGGCTGCAGTATCAGTGCTTTGTCAAGACCGTAGAGTATATGATGCAATGGAAATGGCAGGAACTCCTTGTCCATACCTTGGTGAAATTGGTGATAAAGCATCGGATAGCTGGAAAGCTAATCCAGGGCGGATACCACCATCTGAGGTAGTGGAGACAAAGGATGACGTTCAAGAACGTAATGCAAAGATTGGCGCTGGTATCGGCGGTATTGCTTTGCTCCTACTCTTACTCTAACGCACAAGTAAGTACATCGTGTGTACAGTCGACAGACGGAACAACCAACTCGCTGAACGGCACGCAGTGTCTCGATCCTAATAATACAACTCTAGATCTTTTAGATCAAGGTGACTTTGGTACCGGTGGTCATAACACTGGAAATTCTCATAACCAGAAATATGTGTACTCCACACACGATGAGTACATCCTACACTTCTCGTACACTAACGATACTTGGGTAACCAATCTGGCTATCAATCAAGCGTTAGTTGGGGCTGGATTTAATCTTGGTGGCTACACTGCGCAGTGGGAGTGGAAAAATGAAAACACTAACACTACAAATGGTATATGTAATGCGCAGACAGTAAATGGTGATTGTTTAGACGACCTTGTAATCAGTATTGACGCATATGCAAGTGGTGTTAGCATCTATAGCGAACAGTGGGATTATAGTCAGACAAAATCAAATGGCTATACACTAGAAGAAGTTTTGACTTTTTCACCTATTGCGTTAGTACCCGGTGTTACTATTGACGAGATTGAAGTCAGTATTCAAGGCATGGACAATGGCTATTGGGCTGGTATGTACGGGCCAAAGGTAAAGAACTTTCATGGCGGCGTAGTTTTGATGCCTGATCTATGCGCAACTAATCCATTGTCGGATCCATCATGTCCCGGTTATGCAAATGCTTTATATAATCAGCAGTGCGCCGCAAGTCCACTTTATGATCCCGGATGCCCAGGATACGCTGCAGCTAACTTAACTAAGCAGTGTTCTGCGAACCCATTATATGATCCAAGCTGTTCAGGTTATTCCACAGCCTACTATAATCAACAATGTACCAATGATCCAACATCAGATCCCGGATGCCCAGATTATTACGTTGCAATGTGTGAAGCAGATCCTTTATTCGATATGGGTTGTATTGGATATGATATAGCATACTTTGAAGAGCAGTGTTCGTTTGATCCACAGTACGATACGTCATGCTCTGGTTATGTTGACTTGTCTGGTAATGATGGTGACTATACAGTTTTAGATCCATTGATCGACGACGTAGTAAATGCTGATGTCGACATTGGTGCACCAGAGTTTTACGATGTTCCAACAGAAAGTTACGTACAAGACGACTTTGTTTTCACACAAGAAACTATGGAATTAGATGATGGTTTCCAAATGGTAGAAGACGATATTGATTCAGAAATTGGTGAACTTGAAATGATAGACGATATCGATTCTGAACTTGCTGCATTGGAAGCAGATTCTGGTGAAGAACTAAAAGGTCCGTTAGACTCAAGACAAAGTGGTACTACATCACAGGAGGATGACATTGAGAAAGAATTGGAAGCTCTCGAGACGGCCAACGAAGAAGAGACCGAGCCGGTGGAGCAGGAAGAAGTACAAGTCGCCAGTGGTAAAAGATCCGAGAGGCCTACCGCACTTGATCAGCAACCGGTACCCGGAGAACAAGTAGTTTCACCGGCCGACTCAAAGAGAAAAAAATTAAAATTACTTATTGCTATGAAAGCCATTGAAGCAGTCAAAGAACTTGAAACTGCAGTTACATTAGAACAGCAGATGGAGATTCAGCGTAGACTCCTCGCCTTAATATCGTTTGTACCAGACTTTAAGGACTACGCTGAAAAAGAGCAGATTAATCAAGTCAACTTCTATCCACCAAAGCCAACAGTAGATCATGCGTTTGCTAGATGGTTTTTGAACGATCCGAACTTTGGCGCAATGGAGGATTTACAATACCAATAGGAGAGTGGTATGTTAGCAGAGGCAATGGCAGGAATATCGCTAGTTAAAGCTAGCGTGGATTTTATTAAGGGCAATATTGAAACAGCACAAGACATAAGCCAAATAGCTGGTGCTATCGATGGTCTGTTTAAAGGCCAAGAAGAAATAGAAAAGAAGAGAAGTAAAAAATCTGGATACGGTGTTGCTGACCAGTTTGGAATCAAAACAGTAGCACAAGAAATGATTGACGCTAAGTTAGCTCAGGAAAAAATATCTGAGATGCGGCAATTGATTGATTTTCGTTTTGGACATGGGACTTGGAAATCTATTGTTGAAGAAAGAGCAAAGCGCATACAAGAAGAAAAAGATCGTATTGAAGCCGAAAGGAAAATTCGAATACGAAAACAACAGGAAACTGAAGAGCTAGTCAAAAAAGTATTAGTGGTAGCTGGCGGACTCGCATCAGTTGTTGGCGTAATCCTTGCAGTTCTAGGTTACATCTGATGGAATATATTTTTGTTACTGTGTATCTTAGTGCTGTTTCAGCAACTCATTCGTGGACTATTTGTAATAACTGTTTAGTCACAGTGTGTGAGTACCGTATGGATCCGAAGATTAACTATACAAGAAGTTGGTATCCTAAATCATTTCATATTCCTTATGGTTCAGCTTGCCCGCCTTACATAAGAGAAAAATTAAATAAACGCTATTATAAGAAAAAAGCGAGACCATATTTATCGCGATAACGGAGAAAAAAATGGCAGAAGTAGAATACGGTGGAATCAAAGTTGGTGGAAGTAAGTGGTTACTTATTCTACCGTTGATCGGTACACTTGGTGGTGGCCTTTGGGCTGGCTTTGAGTTCTATAAAGACTATATGAATATGAAAGAAATTATTGAGAACATTGATACAGATGCAATTGCTGCACGTAATGATGTACTTGAAACCAAACTCGATGAGGCTCTTGAATATTCACGTGACATCAAGAACGGATTGAGAGATGATATTGTTCGTATTGAACGAATAGTAGATAAGGTTGAAGACGACATCAATAGTGTAGAAGATGATGTACGTACTACTATTGATGATGCTGAAGAAAGATTTGAAGTAAAGCGTCAGGATCTTTTGAACCAATATGTGGCTCAAAAAGATCTACTGGTACGTGAGAATACTTCAACTCGTGAATTGTTGGAGAATAAGATTGAAGGCCTTGAAGCTGATATGGAAAAGCAACTTCAAAGAGCCTTAGACAATCCTTTAGCTAATCGCTAGTCTTGGTTTTCTTCATGACCGGGTAGTGTGTCAGCGATGGCTTCATGATCATGCATTGAAAGAGCAATGATTCCATAGTGAATAACTTTCATAAGGTCGGCTCGATTGTGGCCGGCCTTTTTGCCATACCGCTGACAATACTTTACAACATTACCAAGAGCAAAGCCCATACCATGTCCCATATCTTCAATGATCTGAGTTGATTGATAACGATTTTGCGAATAGTGTGCACTATACGTTTTGTCGATATATTCTTTCATTTCTTCAAGTAGAGCATCCTCGTTGAATGCGTACTCGATTTGATCATCGCGACCGAATAGATCTTTCATAAACACTTAACTCCTGTTGTATAACATCGTAATGCTCGATAGCAGCACGATGCAGTTGGTTGTTTTTCTTTGCAAAGACCCATGCCTTTGCTACAAATTCATTACGTGGAACATTGAAGTTCTCACAAGCAAAATCTTCGGCGTCCATCAACATTGCTTTTACTTTACCCATAATATATCTCCTTAATCAACTATAACACCGCTAGAAAGATCTTTGAATCCAACCGTAGAAACAATATAGTGTCTACCAGATGTGCTATCAGCAACAATGTCACCGACAGAAACTGAATGCATCTTGTTTAGACGTGTGATCTTTTCTTCTGGACCTACATTGCCAATTTGAAAAACTTCACCTAAGCTTTTAGCCTTGATGGTACAAACTGGAGTACCATAAAGATTACGAAAATCTCTATTAGTAATTTCACCATTAGTGATTTTGAAATGCTTGTCAGCCAATTCAGGTGAAATAAAGTTACCATCTTTGATAAACTTATCCATGTTTGGCTGGTATACTGTGAACAACTTTTCCATAATAGATCTCCTCATCTCCATTTTATAGATCTATTATACACCATAAAAATACTATTGTAAACAAAAAAGTGAGCAGTCAGCTCATTTTTTTTATGATAAGAATATATTAGGATTTGGAGAGTCTTCATTACCAAGTTCATCATATTCATAATCAATCCTCAATTTAAATGATTTTTGTCTATACTCGGAGACATTGATCAATCGTTGAAAGTAAGAATGATTGCCAGTTGGTGGACGACTTGGTGTATTGGTAAACCATACGTCGCCATAGAGATTGATAATATAATAGAGCATAATGTAGTCGCCGGGTTCAGACGCATGTGGCATATGAATATCCATAGTGTCTTTCAAGTCTGATTCTTTTACAAAGTCCATAAGAAGAACTTTATCACCCGGTGTATATCCAAAGTAGTAGTCTCGATAGTCATCACCACTTTCAAAATAAGCCACATCTAAAAAAGCATTTGGCATATACTCTTCATTTAATAAGTCAAGATGAATTCCCATTGAACTAAACAAAGCTTTTTGTCTATCAAATTTTTCTTGTTTACGATTAATATATTGGCTATGATGATATAGCATAAAGTGAGATGGAATTTGCTTTTGAGCACCAGTTTCTTCAACTAATCGTAAAAAATCAACAACCATACTATTTTCAAAGATATGGTCACCAATACATTCTGATATGACTAGATCTGCTTCAAGTGCTGGATAATCAGCCATAAACTCTTTAGCAGATCCAACATAGACAGTAATGTTATTGAATTCATTTCTTTCGATATTAGCAATCAGCATTTGAGCTGTAACTGGATTTCTTTCAATAGCATATACATGCATGGCTGTTTTAGCAGCCCACATCGCAAGAATACCAGTGCCACTACCAAAGTCAATTACAATGTCATCTTCGTTAACTGCTTGATCAATCGCTTCAAGATAACTATTTGTCCGATACTTGTCCTGAATCATAGTTTGGTGAGGAACAAGTTCTCCGTATTTTCCTTTAAACATGTATAAACTTTTCAATCAATGGAAAGACTGGTTTCAAAGCTATGGCACAGGCCACGGCTACTTCACGGTGTTCTTTTTGAGTTTCAATACTCGATCGAATATCAATGTAATGCATCCAAGATCGAATTGATCCATTCATATATAGACGTGATTGAGTAGTACCTTCAGGTAGAACTGCTCGAGCTTGTTCTTTGGCAATACCATTCTTAATAGCCCATTCATATGAATTCTTTGCAGCCACAGATACTTCAGATTGCTTTTTGTACCATTCTAATTTAAGTTCAACATCATCTGTATCATTACTTGCTTGACGGTTTTTTTCATCTTGAAGTCGAGCTTCTCTTAGTTCATTGATATTAAGATCTTGAGTAGGATCAGCGTATCGTTGACTAAACTCTTGGAATGAGAAAGATCTATGTCGTAGAATCTGACGAGCAATATCTCGAGTTGTTTCGATTTCTAGGCAAGCAGAAACCATCTCAAATGGTGACCAGTGGCGGTGCTTTTCGAGATAGGCAAGTAACCTTTCTGACGTTTCAGTGTTAAGTTGATTCGATGGATTGGAGACACGGGCGCAATACGCCACGAGCTCTTGCATGTTGTCACCGACATAGAGTTCCTCCGGGGGTTGGCTATAAGAAATAAGTCTTACTTTCATAGTTTAAAGTCTCCAAACTTTTCAGATGCGATACGTTCTCCAGATCTAGAATGATCAAACGGAGATTTTTCGCTATCATAATGGGGTGTATCATCAACTAATGTTTGTTGAGTTTCTTCTACGTCAAACAATCTCATCTTAGATCGATCAACACCAATCACAAATCGTTTATAGAAAGTCGGATCATTGTAACGATTCTTCAATTGTTTGACCATCATCTGTCCGTCTTTTTCAAGCTCTTCGGTTGAGATCAAGGCAAACATTAGATCGGCTGTCGCGGGTAATCCAAAAGACTCGGACGTATCTTCAAGCCCAACATCCGAGTTACCATAACCAGAACGAGTCGTTTGCGTTGCAGAGAAGACCGGTACGTCGAACTCGACCGCAAGGCCACGTAATTCTTCAGCAATTGCTTTAATGTAAGTGTATGAATTGATAGATCCTCCCATTCCTTTCATTCTACTTGAAGCACAGATATTGAGATAATCAATAAAGATAATATCTGGAACAAATTCTTTTTTAAGCTTCAGTTCATTCAAAAGAGCTCTAAAATGGCTAGAATGAGCAGAACCGGTTGGATATTCTTTGACCACTAAACGGCCAGTAGTCTTACGAGCTAAGTTCTTGACTTTCTCGGTAAACATATCCTTTGACATGTTTTCAAGTTGGTCAATAGGAACATTCAATAAGTTAGCATCGATACGCTCAGCGATTCTTTCTTCTGCCATTTCCATCGTAATATAAAGAACGTTACGACCTTCTACAAGAGCACTAGCAGCAACATGACACATGAATAGAGACTTGCCAACGCCAGTACCTGCAAGGGCAATGTTAAGTGTCTTATTTGGTATACCACCCTTTGTAATCTTGTTGAAATATTCGAGATCAAACGGGATTCGATCTTCTTCTTTATTATAGAATTCCCAACGTTCTTCTGCTTGTTCGACATAATCATGGCCTACATTTGTATCAAACGCAACTCCCAAAGCTTTTTGTAATAACTCTGGCAAAGCATTCTTAGTAAGAGTTTCATGTTTTCCATCAATAATACTAATGGACTCCATGATAGAATTATAGATTGCTCGATCCTGACACCACTTTTCGGTATGATCTAGCAACCAGTCTTCGTCAATCTTTTCTTTTGAAAAGAGTTGAGGAACTATATCCATAGCCATAGTGTACTGATCTTCAGACATGTTAGTATCTTGAAGTTCAATTGCTAAAGACTCATTCGTCGGAAGCCGATTGTATTTAGCAACGTACTTACCGGCTTCTTTAAATAACGTTTTGTAAACACCTTGGAAATAATCTGGCTTAATAAAAGGCAGAACTTTCCGCATATACTTCTCGTCTGTGAGAAGATTTCTTAAGATTGTTTGTTCAATGTTTGCTTGCAAGTTACTCTTTCCAATACTCAATTTCTTTACCGCTTTTCCGATCAGTGACTCTCGCAAACCCTTCTTCTAAAGCAATATCAAATATGCTTTGAAGAACATCATGAGCTACTTCTTGTAGACGCTCATTCTCAGGTACTGCTTCAGGATCAGGGCTTGAGATAATACCAAAATCAAATGATAAATGACCTTCAACTTCATTTAGAGCTACAGCACCAAATTGAATAACTGTTTCAGGAAATTCACCAGTCAGGATTCGAGCATTCCACGGATCGGATTCAGAATCTGGTTCAATTAATACGTAGTCAGTACCTTCCTTCATTCTTCATCCTCAATGTCAACATGAGATTTACCGCCGATCTTATAACATTCGGTTAGATATTCGGCAAAGTTGGTTTCAGCAAAGATTGGTTTCCAGAAGTCTTCTTCTAGAGTTTGGGCTTCTCGTACTTTAGACTCAGATAATTCACCAGTCGTCTGGTCAACGCGGCAATACCAGCCTGCAGATGGCTTAGCCACATATTTACCTTGCATAGCAACGTCAAGCAGACCAGACCACTTCTGTACTCCACCTTCCCAGCTAACACTAATGGGAATCTTAGACTTTTCTTTAACATAACGCGATTTCTCTACATTGATTACAAAATCATAGCCAGTAACTTCAGTACCTTTTTTATTCTGACGACGACCAACAATCCAGATGTTGTCAGCAGAATAATAGATACCGGTACCACCGGATACAATCGCTTTCGGGAACAAACCAATTTCTTGGTAAGTATGGTTTACTGCAATCAATGGAATGTTTTTCATATTCAAGTATGGTGTACACATACGGAACAAACCTTTGAGTGCTTTTGCTCGAGACATATCAGCAACTGATTTTTCGTTGATAGCGTCTTCAAGTTCTTTCTTTGATGCGAGGTTACCAACTGAATCGATAACAATAATAACATTGTCTTTACGATCTAAAGATTCCATTTGACCAATAATATCAAACTTCAATTCTTCAACATTTGTAATTGGTGTATGAAGTACACGATTGGTATCAATATCGTACATCTTAAAATATTGTTCAGGTGAACCAAACTCTGAATCATAAAATAAAAGTACAGCATCTTTGTACTTTTTCAAATAAGCACTTGCCATAATCAAAGCAAATGATGTCTTAAAGTGTTTTGATGGACCAGCAAGCACTGTGAGTCCGGGTGCCAATCCACCATCAGTAGAGCCAGATAAAGCAACGTTCATCATGGGTACTTCGGTTGGGATCATATCTTTATCATTAAAGAATTTCGATTCAGCCAAAACTTCAGTTGTTTTAACTTTCGAATTCTTTTTCAATTTATCCATAATACTCAAAGCATAGTCTCCTTAGGGTTAGCCACTGAAATAGATTTCACCTGGTCGATACCAGTTCTTTTGATTATGAAGTCTACCCAGTAGATTAGTAATTTCTGTTATATCGATATCCGGCCTGTCTAATTCACGCAAGCCGGCTTCAATTATTTCGATATCTCGAAGTGTTAATTTAAATTCTGTATTATACATCTCATATATAATCTCTTACAAGTTCGCTGATCTTTTTTTCAAGATCTTCGTTGTCATTTTCTAGCCGAGTGATTTGATCACGTATACTTTCAACTTGATCTTTACGTTCTTGCATCACCTGACTTATTTCTTTTAAGACTATTTCTAGTCTTTCCTTTAGCTGATCCATATATTATACCATAAAATCATCGAGTTGTACACTACTTTTTTCAGACCACCATGAATTATTTTTGTTATCTTGAATTAAGTAGTTTGTCTCGATGAGCCTGTTATCAGAACGACCTTCTACAAACTTGACTACTTCAGAGGCCATGTCTTCAGCAGTGGTGACAGGTACATTTTGACAAATGTGATTGAGATTTTTACGACCACCTTGGAGAATAAAATCATCTGGCATTTTCATTAGTGATAGACATTCTCTAATAGTCAAAAAGCGATCTTCATCTGGATGCGCTATTGATGTTGGTCGATGACCTACAAAAGCACCGATGTGGTCTTTTGGAATTTCAATATTGTGCCACATAATATTACCGCCTGAAGCTAACTTGTCAAACTTACGTCGGCACTTAGCGGCTTCTCTTTCATATCCATTAGCATCCATCCAATCGGCTGCTTTTAAGAATGAATCATTAGCATAGATCCATTCCATAGGATTCGTAGTTTTTTCGATACTAGCAGCAAACTTTTGATGAGTTGTATTCAACAATTGAAGAACATACTTATAGTATGCGTTATCAGTTGGCTTTGCCTCATTGGCAAGAATGTCCATTGGATCTGCTGGATTTCTGTTGACAGATCGAATGGCATCTTCGATTGTTTGGTGCGTACGATTTATATATTCAAATACTGGAACCTTATCACCTTTCCAGAAAAAATAAAAAGCTCTATCTCTTACTTGAGAAAGTCCATGCAAGAGACTTTTTGTTTTAAATATTGAAAAAGTATATCCGTATTTTTGGCCAATTTGTCGTAAATCTTTGACAACTGGCTCTCCCATCTTGCTAGCAAGTCTTGGTGCGTTTTCTCCCCAAAACACTTTTGGTTTGACGCTATCGAGTATATACTCTGCAGACATACGCATCCAATCATTAGTAGCAGACTCAGAATTACTTGAAGGACTGAGACTAGACAAGCCAGCACAAGGGCAAACAGTGTTAACAATATCAACACTATTAACATCAGGAAGCTCACCGTCTTTGATAAGATGATAGGGAACTTCGTTTTTATAATATTCCAATAGGTGTTTATCATTACTTTCAAAACCTTCGTACGACAGAATGTACTCGGGTTTATTTCCAACGACATTCTGCATAGCAATTGTTTCACCACCAATAAGTGGTACTATACTGGCATAATTAACCATAATTTACTTTCTGTTCTTTTTCACGTTCATCAAGATCGTAAGATTTTCTATATACGTTATTATGTTTGATTACTTCGTCAAGGACGCCAAAGTCTCCTTTTGAAAAGGTAGAGAAAGCGTTAGTATCTTTTGGGAAACAAGCTCCGCCAAAACCTTTACGTCCGTCTGGCCCTGGAACCTGAGTATGACTATGGCCAATACGTGGATCACTACCAATCGCATTCACAATCACATTATACTTGCCTTCCCAGTCTTCAACAATATCTTTGAATTGATTAAACCATAGAACTTTAGTAGCGAGGTAAGAGTTGATTCCGTATTTAACGAATGAAGCTTCTTTGGCTGTCATATAGAAAACTTGACATGGTTTACATTGCGAATAGTTTTCATATAGATCAAGAACACGTTCACAATACTTTCTCTTACCACCAAGTACGTGCATTGGTGGATTAATGAAATCGTCAAGAGCATTCTTTTCAGTCAAAAACTCTGGGTTGTAAACTACACGTTCGTTTTCAAGATAGAGTTCATCTACAATATCTGGAGTTGTGGTTGACTTAATAATAATCGGACAACTAAAATGTTCTAGTTGACGTACAACATCTTTTACGATTGAAGCGTCGATTTCACCGTCTGAACCAAAGGGAGTTGGTACTGCAACAAAGGCAGCATCTAATCGAACTTTACCTTTCAGTTGATCGAGTGTAGTTCCATAAAGTGGATCTACAATATACTTCTCAACTTGACTTGTGGAAAAGCCGTGGTCAACAGCTTTACCTACGTAACCATGACCAATGATTGCGATATTAATTGACATTATAATATTCCTTGTACCATTCAATAAATTTAGCTACACCTTCCGCAATATTTGTAGTTGGCTTGTAACCGAGTGCTTGTAACTTAGTCGTATCAGACCATGTTGCTTGAGTGTCGGCAGGATGCATTTCAACTAATTCACGAATAGCTGTACGATCTAAGTTCTTCTCAATATGTTCTACAAAATCAACCAGCTGAATTTGATCACCAAAACCAATATTATAGATTTCGTTAATGTCTTGATTATCTAAAAGACGATTGATAATAATTACGATGCCTTGAACAATATCTTCGACGTACGTAAAATCACGAACCATATCACCATAGTTGAAAAGTTGGATTGGATTGCCGGCAACAATGTTTTTAGTAAAGTCAAACAGCGCCATATCAGGCCGGCCCCAAGGACCATACACTGTAAAGAAACGTAAGCCAATAGTTGAATCAATTTTAGAAGAGATCATCTGTGCTTCATTGGTAGCTTTAGAATAACCGTATGGATTCTTAGCTACTCCAATCTTTTCGTCTTCATTCCATGGGAGAGGATTATCAGCCATTACACACGAGGTTGAGGCATATGTGATTTTAGTTATACGAGCATCATTACACGCTTCGATAAGATTATGTGTACCGACAATATTGTTTGAAATATAGTCATCCGGATAATCAAGCGAATGACGTACTCCGGCATATGCTGCTAAATGCATTACAACATCTGGACTATTTGTTTTCATCCACTGAGTAAGCTTCTTGCGATCCAATAGATCTACGTTTTCCATGATAACGCCGAATCGATCGTGAAGAATATTTGCTCGAGTATGTTTTAGCCCTGGATCGTAATAATCGTTGTAATTATCAAAGCCAACAACTTCGTGACCTAGTTCTATTAGTTTATGTGTGAGATGGAATGCAATAAAGCCTGCTCCACCGGTGATACAAATTTTAGCCATTTAAGACCTCCATAATTTCTTGTTTGGTGACATCCTTATTTAGTGGGTGATTATCTAGGAAGTTTTCACGCTGTGCGTTTGCTTTCTTCCATAGCTGACTATCATCCATTGCTTCAACTTCGGCTGGAGTAATAAGGAACTCCTCACCATAAACTTTACCTTCAACAGGATCACAAATAGTAATTGATCGAGCTTCAGCGCATTGTAATACTCGTGTTCTCCACCAGCCAGATCCTGAATGATCGTATCCCGGCATCAGGTTACCCCAAGTAGTTTCGTATTCTTGTACCATTTTATCTTCGGTCAGGCGTTCGGTTTTGAATGCTCCGCGTTGAGCACCGTAGATACGTACATCCCAATTCAATTCTTGTTTGTCTAACCACTTACGTGTTTTAGTTTGTACCAATGAACTAAAGATCCACGCTTTTGATTTCTTCTCTGGAGACGGAGCTTCAGGTCCACCAAAGAAATCGTCTAGACCACCAGCTTCCATTCCATAATTATTTTCATGAGAACGATTTAAGTGGTATGGATTAGGGTTGAAACTATAAACCAGTTCTTGTGGATAATCCATCAACTTACTGAGATCACCACCAGCAAAAGCACACATCAAAACTTTATTCTTCTTTTCAGCAACCATATCGATTGCGTCAATGTAAGCTTGGTGATACTTCTTTACCTGATCTACATCTTTGACTGTATGATATTGATCAAGGATATGACCACGATAAGCAGACTCAGGACGTTCCTTCAGAGCTTTACCATAACCAATTACACCATTGAAAATATCTTTGACTTGCCAATCGTCAAAAGCTAGAATAGCATCCGGTCTTTGGTTGAGTGCCCATAGCCCGTCAAAGATACGTTGACAAAAACCATTAGGACTGTGTAGATATACAATCACATGATCGTATTCAGAAAGATCTTCACCGGGTTGAGTATGTTTTTGAGTTACTTCGAAGTCCATATCTTCAAGACAACGAATAAGACCGTAATGGCAAAGGATCACTCCAATGCGTTTTGAGAGATAACCATCATAGCGTGTTTGCTCGTGGTTCATCCCAGTTACTAAGATTTTTTTCATAATATACTATTCCTCAATTGTGTTTATATTATACCATATGTATGAAGCTTTGTAAACCTTTAATTACGTCTTCTTCGTACTTTTTATCGTTGAGATTACGGTTTAGCGGACTTGGATGCGGAAGCTCATAAAAATCGTAGCCCATTTTATTAGTATATTGTTTCACTTCTTTACCTAAAGTTATTACTTTAGTATAATTCTTAAAGATATCGTGAAACATAGTATCACATATTTCAGCCTTTTTGAGAGAACCGGCGCTCGAGTGAGCAAGATTCGTGAAGCTGTATATTCTTACATCACATGCATCGAGCCACCGGTTTAGCCGGTTTAATGTAGGATTGCCCTTCCTCTTGGTAGAAGAAGGGCTTGGGCTGTGTCCAATAACTAATACGTGTGTCATGTTTTCAAATCGTATATTCGTTGTTCTTCTGGACTAGTAGCAAATGGTTTTGTTTGATATGCCATATCAGTTTCAAGTTGTTTAATTCTAGCTTTTAATTCTTCAACTTCTTTAGTCAATCGTAAATTACTATGTTGAATAGTAATACCTGCCTTTTCGTCTTCTTCTCTAAGACGCTTCACCATATAAGCTTCATATGAACTCATAGTCGACTCCTGCTTCGTTAAACATTTCTTCTGTTTTAGTCCATGATTGTTGCCAGAGATCTGGTATCTCTTGGTCTTTCATGACCACTCGTTTTATGCCAACTTGAATAATCCCTTTGGCACAATCGGAACAAACTGGTAGCCCGTGCACGTATAATGTAGCACCGTCAAGAGAGACACCATTATAAGTCGCATTATAAATTACATTCATTTCTGCGTGGACTACCAGTTCGTATTTTCTCGTGCGATCTTCATAACGATTAGGTGAATCACTAATCCCACGAGGAAACCCGTTGAACCCTTGAGCAAGAACACTGCCCTTTGATCCAACTGCCACGGCTCCGATCTTCCGTGACGGGTCTTTAGACCAGCCAGCAACACCTGCGGCTAAGTCTAAATATCTTTCATCCCATTTATTTGACAAGGTGGAAATGCCTTTCATAGACATGTAAATTTTGTACTTGCCAGATTAAGTTGCCCGGTTTGAGTGTATCTCTACCACCACCAAGATCTTGGCAAATTAATCCCATTACATAACGCTGCCAAGCATAATCATTCTTGTATCCGAACACGACATCGTTGGATCGCATCTGGACAACAGCTTGGAGTTCACCATTGCGAATGTAATAAGTAACAGCATTAGTACAGATAAAATCGTTTTTACTACCATCTTGGTACTCTGCCCAGATGCTTGGTCGGTTGTAAACCATTGTAGCACGTCTTGTAGTATCATTGGTATCTGCCAATTCGCAAAGAACGTTTTCGTACTGCCTATAATATATATCGTCGAAAATCAGTCGACCATAGTTAGAATTGATTTCTCCATGTTTATTGGCAGCATATTTCCATGCTTCAGGAGGTTCGCGCTCATCACCATAAATGTCATTGATATTAGTACTACCACTGCAATACCAATCGATTTCTCGATCAATGTACTCTTGGTTGGGAGTACCAAAAATGGCTGGTTCGTCTGCAAGAAATGAAGCGCCAAGCAGTTCAATTGTCTTTTGTCCAGTTTTGTCGGTGGTGTATGATTCATCATTTAGTTCTCCAATAAAAAATTTACGAATATCACTTACGGTTAGCTGTCGCATCTTTTACTCTTTCTCTCAAATCACTAGACGAGAACCGGTGGTCTCGTTTATTAAAGTATAATTCGATTCCACGGTTACGACATTCGTCTTTACCAGTAAAATCTTTTTGACGATACTCTTCGCCAAGTATCCGCACATTAATTGGATACATGTTTATTATATCAAGTAAATCAGCTTCTGTACAATAAATAATGACTTCATCGACATATTTAATTGCAGCCAATTGAGCTTGCCTTTCGACAATACTTTGTACTGGAGCATTCTTTGTAGCTCTATCAAAAGTCGGATCTACCTGAAGAGCACAGATCAAGTAGTCACATTGAGATTTTGCTTCTCTCAACATGGCTACATGACCTGCGTGGAGGAGATCAAACGTTGATGCAGTTAATCCTATTTTCATACGATCCATTCCCTTTGATCTTCAATTGCATGTTGACTACACTGTATATAGTCACGATCTTCTTCAGATAAAATAGACCAAAATTTACTTACTGATTCAATATGACTTGAAACTACTTCTGGTCGTTTTAAGTGATAATTTTTCTCCATCCAATTTTGGAGAATATCCATTCGTTGATTAATTTTTTCTTTGAGTTCAGACATTAGTGACTGCGCTTTCCGTCAAAGACACAAACAAAGTAACAACCATGTGGACCAGCATGAACTCGGTGAAACCAACCATCTGGAATCAAAACAACATCGCCTTCTTTTACAACTTGGTCGTGGTGTTTTCCATTCAAGTCAATCATTTCCATCTTACCAGAACCTTTGACAAAATTGTAAACTTCTTCTTGACCAACGTGAGCATGGCCACTAGTAGCCTTAAAAGCGTATAAGTCAGTACTACTTACTACAAGATTGTTTAGTGTCTTATTGTCAACTACTTTATAACGATCGTCTTCTTTGACGACTTCACCACCAATATCATTAATATTAATTTTCATCTGTAGTATTCCTAGGACGATTTAAAAAATCACGATCAGGCTTTTGACCTTCCATTTCACCAGCAAGATATGAGGCAAAGAAAGAAGCATAGTTGATCAGATCGATACATGAATCTTCGAGCGATTCAAAGTTTTGACCATAGTTTGGATCAGATTCCATAGCTTCCATAACAGACTGCATACGAAGAACTTTGGCATGCATAGTGTCAAGGATAGTGGAACAACCACGACAATAGTAGTCTGCTTGTTTGATCCGTGAGTTTGGATTCTGATAATCAGAAGATTTTTTAGTTTGAATTTCTGCAGCTTTTTGCAGAACTTTGAGTGAGTATTTCATTACGCACACATCCTTTCGATATGGGCCTCGATCTTTTCATCGGACCACGCTTCAAAATCAAGAGTCCGAGCATAAGACTTACTTGTCTTATCTGCGGTAATGTAGTAAGCTGTTTCTTCTAGCTCAATACGCTTGTACTCAATAAGAGTACCAGTAGGAACACGCTGCGACCAATACTTGGTCTCAGACGGATGAGGCATCATCCCCATGAAGCACCCAGGTTGCTTGCTGAATTCTTCAGCTTCTCTACGCTGCTTCATGATATGATCATAAAGAGCACCTGACATAATATAATCTTCTTGCATAACATTCTCCTCAATTATTAGATATATTATACACTATTTTTTCTCATTCGTAAACAAAATAATGAGCATATGCTAAACTTTTTTGAATTTTTTTCCATTCCAAACGTAGGTTCCTTCATGGATATATTCTTTAGATTTTCGATCATTAATAAAAATATAGACAATGTCTGGATAATTTCTCCATGTTTCAAGCTTGGCAGTTTGACAACGAGCTAGAACAAATGGAACATTGCCTAGATGTTCAGTAACTTTGATTTCTACTGGATCGCCTTGAGGATCGATAACATCTTTAAATTTTCTTTCGTCATCTTCCCA
>Ga0181402_1000049_pt1 | contig 38577 bp, 71 predicted proteins | sample 25SPOviralmetaG_FD_130131 | JGI IMG/M metagenome (GOLD analysis project Ga0181402, IMG submission 130131) | Marine viral communities from the oligotrophic San Pedro Time Series (SPOT) site, San Pedro Channel, CA, USA - 25 SPOT_SRF_2011-08-17 | ecosystem: Environmental > Aquatic > Marine > Strait...
TAGGAATATTAGCAGCTATCTTTCATTGGAAGACTATAGCGTTTTATATTTTTTGTGTTTACATCTTTTTTATAATGTTATTAGAACAAGGTATAATCGCTGCTATATGTGTCATACCTATAGCATATTTTCTTAAATTAATAGGTAAGTGGTTGTGAAATATATAACACACTGGACTATTGCATTTATAACCTTGTTTGTTTTAACATTTATAGGTGTAAAAGACCCACAAATAAAAGAGATATTAAGATTAAAGTCCTTTGATATATTATTACAATCAGAAACAAAAGAGATTTCAAAAGACATAGGTGTTATTACCATAGATGAAAAGGCAATAGAAAAATATGGTCAATGGCCTTGGCCTAGACATGTATTAGCAGACATCATACTTAAAGCAAGATTAGATGGCGCTCAAGTTATAGTAGTACCCATACTTTTTAGTGAAACAGATAGAATGGGTTATGATGATGATTTAGCAGATGTATTGCCATATCATATAGTAATAGCACAGATAGGCACTAACCAGATTAATAAGAATGGTGTACCTAGAGGAGTTGCAAAAGTAAATGACCCATTACCTTTCTTGTTTGAATGGGGAGGAATGTTAGGTCCTATTGAGAAGTTTCATAACGCTGCTGGTGTAGGTGTTTCAAATACAGCACCCGAGGTAGATGGTGTTGTAAGAAGAATGCCTTTATTGATGAAAATAGGAGAAGACATATATCCTGCAATGGCAATAGAAGTTATTAGAGTTGCCATGGGTGCACCAAGTTATCAAGTTAAATCAGGTGAAGCAGGTGTACAAGCCATGAGAGTACCTGGTTTTTCTACAATTAAAACAGACGCAAATGCTAGAGTATGGTTAAGATGGAATAAAGAATATGAAACTATATCAGCAGCAGATATGAACTTTACAGAGTTTAATGGCAGAACCGTAATCATAGGTATGAGTGCAGAGGGTTTAGGTGGCATAATCGCAACACCAGTAGGTGAAAGATACGCTTATGAACTGACAGCTTCTACATTAGAGACCGTGCTACAAGAAAAACAAATAACAAGAACTGATATAATGCCTTTAATAGAACTTGCGATTGCTTTTGTTGCAGGTTTAATTTTAATAATACTTACAAGATTTACACCTTACTATGTGGTTGCAGCTGCCATGGTAATGATGAGTATAGGTAGTTTTGTATATTCTAACTTTTTCTTTCAACAACAACTTATGCTATTTGATCCTAGTTGGATATTCATAACAATAATATTTGTAGGATTACATAGTATATTTAATAGATTTGTTTTAGAGTTTAAATTAAAACAACAAATTAAAAAACAATTTGAGCATTACCTAGAACCTAAGATGGTTAAAAAATTACAACAGAATCCTAATCTACTAAAACTAGGTGGTGAAACAAAAGAGTTAACATTTTTATTCTGTGATATAAGAGGGTTTACTCCTATTTCAGAAAAGTATCAAAAAAATCCTCAAGGTCTAACAATAGTAATTAACAAGTTTCTAACACCTATGACAGATATAATAATGAAGAACAATGGTACTATTGACAAGTACATGGGAGATTGTATAATGGCATTTTGGAATGCGCCAATTGACACAGCAAATCATAAAGAGTTAGCAATCGTTTCGGCACTACAAATGATAGATAAACTAAAAGAGTTAAATAATAGTGATGGTTTTGGTAAAGGTAATAAACTAAATATAGGTATAGGTATTAATTCAGGAAAGGCCGTAGTTGGGAATATGGGATCTGAACAAAGATTTGACTATTCTGTTTTAGGTGACGCCGTTAATCTTGCAAGTAGATTAGAAGGTGTATCTAAAAATTATGACGCAACCTTAGTTGTTGGCCACGATACTTACAAAGACATATCCAAAAAATATAATTTCAAAAAGTTAGATGATGTTCAAGTGAAAGGTAAATCAAATAAAGTAGCAATCTATACAGTACAGGAGGGTTATGACACTAATCCAAAAAAGAAAACTACGAATACTAATCAAAAGGACAATACAAAATGACAAAAAACAAAAACTTTACCTACTCAATTTACACTGGCTCAAAATTAAAAAACAAAAAGAACGAAGGCGTAGAAGAACATTTTTAAAGCTTTGGAAAATAAGACAAATAGCTCAATTAAGAACCATGCTAAAAGTCGCATAACAAATAAATACTCACATGGCAAACGGAACAAACGGAAACGGTGAAACTAGAAAAACTGTGGCTCAACTATCAAAAGACGTAGTTAAGCAACAGACATCTATTGAGGTTTTAAGAAACGAAGTAAAATCCGTTGCCAATGTGAATGTAAAACTAGATAATACCATAGACAAATTAACAGACATATCATCTTCTATTAAATCAATGTTAGCTGTACATGAAGAAAAACTATCTAAAAATGAAGATATAGATAAGGCCATATTTTCTTTACTTGAAAATAGAAGAAAAGAAAGTGATAACAAATTTGAAGATATACACTCCAGGTTAAACAAATCTGTCAAAGATTTAAGAGATGAAGTTGAACTATCAGAAAAACGTCTTATGTGTGAGATAAAACAACTCAATGTCAATCTAGGTAATAGAGTAGGTATGCTTGAGAAGTATAGATGGATGATTATAGGTGGTGCTATTATCGTAGGATTGTGGGGTCCAGAGATGATGGAACGAGGTTGGTTTACTTGGTTAAACTAGCTTGACAATCTTGTATATATAGTATATACTATTGTTATGAGTGGTTACATTGATTTAGATTATATCAGTAAAATACAGCCTAGATTACAGCAGTTTAAAAAGAAAAGAGATTATCTCTATAATTTTAGATGTCCTGTATGTGGTGACTCTAAAAAGAGTAAAACCAAAGCAAGGGCATATCTTTACAAAGTAAAAACAGAAATGTTTTTCAAATGTCACAATTGTGGTTCAGGCCTCAATCTGGCAAATCTAATTAAACTTGTAGATAGACCTTTATACGATCAGTATGTTTTAGAGAGATATAAAGGTAATAAACCAATAGGTGAAACAAACCTATTAGACAAGTTTAAAAACAATACTAAAGAAAAATTAAAATCTACACCCCTAAAAGGTTTAACAAACTTTAGTCAAATTGAAGACACACATCCTGCAAAAAAGTATTTGATTAATCGTCAAATACCTAAGCAGTATTACGATAGATTATTTTATTGCGACAAGTTCCAATCTTATGTAAATAAATTAAGACCTGGTACTTTTGATGAACTAAATAAATCTTACGAGCATCCTAGATTGATTATACCTTTCTATGATGTTGATGGTGAAGTCTTTGCAATTCAAGGTAGAGCTTTTGGTAAAGAAACACCTAAATATCTTACTTTAAAATTTGATGAAAACAAACAAAAAATATATGGCCTTGAACGTGTAAATCTACAAAATAGATTATACATAGTAGAGGGTCCTATTGATAGTTTGTTTATAGATAATTGCCTTGCAGCTGCTGGTGCTGACCTACAACTACCAGTAGAAAAAAAAGATGTGGTGTTTATCTTTGATAACGAGCCACGAAATAAACAAATTGTAGATAGAATGTATAGAGTGATAGAAAAAGATTACGAATTGGTCATATGGCCAGAAGGACAAGAAGAAAAAGATATTAACGATATGATATTACAAGGCAAGACAAAATCACAAATTCAAAACATTATTACAGAAAATACCTATTCAGGTCTATCAGCATTAACTAAATTAAATTCATACAAGCGTTGTTAAGGAGATAACATGGTCACAGGAAACGAGTCTATTAACGTCAATAAACGAAACGGCAGAGGAACAGAAAAATTAGATATAGATAAAATCCATTCAATGGTTGAATATGCTGTAGAAGATATAAAAGGTGTATCTGCTTCACAAATAGAAATGAATAGTGGCCTACAATTCTATGAAGGTATGTCAACAGATGAGATACAACAAATACTAATTAAGTCAGCTGCAGATTTAATAAACTTAAATACACCTAATTACACTTATGTAGCAGCAAGATTATTACTATTCAGTTTAAGAAAACAAATCTTTCATAAACTATGGGATCACCCACACTTTTTTGACCATGTTAAGAAAACAGTAGATTTAAAAATGTATGATGATGAGATATTAAAAAACTATGATAGAAAAGATTTTGATAGAATGGAGAACTGGATTAATCACAATAGAGATTATGATTTTACTTACGCAGGTTTAAGACAAGTGCTAGACAAATATCTTGTACAAGACCGAAGTGTGAATATGATATATGAAACGCCACAATTTATGTACATGATGATTGCGGCTACTCTATTTTCACAATACCCAAAGAACAAAAGGATGAGTTATGTTAAAAAATACTATGACGCTATTAGTCAGTTTAAAATCAATATTCCTACTCCTGTTATGGCTGGTGTTAGGACTCCTATGCGCCAGTACGCTAGTTGTGTGCTTGTTGATGTGGACGATACTTTACCTAGTATCTTTAGCAGTGACATGGCTATTGGGCGTTATGTGGCCCAAAGAGCTGGGATCGGAATTAACGCAGGAAGGATCAGAGGTATCAACTCACGGATTAGAGGCGGTGAGGTACAGCATACGGGTGTTATTCCTTTCCTTAAGAAGTTTGAAGCAACAGTTAAATGTTGTACGCAAAACGGAGTCCGAGGAGGATCAGCTACCGTTCACTTCCCTATTTGGCACAAAGAAATAGAAGACATCATTGTCTTAAAAAATAATAAAGGTACCGAAGATAATAGAGTTAGAAAATTAGATTACTCTATTCAGTTATCTAAATTATTTTATGAAAGATTTATCAAAGACGAAGATATAACATTATTTTCACCACATGAAGTACCAGAGTTGTATGAGGCTTGGGGTACTGATAAGTTTGATGAGCTGTATGAAAAGGCAGAGAGAAAAACTAGTGTGTGGAAAACAAAAGTAGGTGCCCAGGAGTTATTCTTTGACATCTTAAAAGAAAGAGCAGAGACAGGTCGTATCTATATTATGAATATTGACCACTCAAACGATCACTCATCTTTCAAGGATAGAATATTAATGTCTAACCTTTGCCAAGAGATAACTCTACCTACTGATCCAATTCAACATATTGATGGTGAGGGTGAAATTGCATTGTGCATTTTATCTGCTATCAATGTTGGTAAGATAGATAAGAGAGATGAACTAGAACCTCTTTGTGATCTTGCAGTAAGGGCACTAGATGAAATAATAGATCATCAAAAATATCCTATTGTATCTGCCGAAGTATCTACAAAGGCAAGAAGAAGTTTAGGTATAGGTTACATTGGCCTTGCTCACTACCTTGCTAAAAAAGGTTACAAATATAATCAGAAACTTGCATGGCGACAAGTAGATAAACTTACAGAAGCATTTCAATTTTACCTATTAAGTGCAAGTATGCAAGTTGCAAAAGAAAAAGGTAAGTGCGACTATTTTGATAGAACAAAATACTCTGATGGTATCTTACCTATTGATACATATAAGAAAGATGTTGACGAATTAGTTAAGAGAGAACTTACTTATGATTGGGAATGGTTGAGAAAAGAAATTAAGAAAAATGGTTTAAGACATAGTACATTATCAGCACAAATGCCTAGTGAGTCTTCATCTATTGTTTCTAATGCAACTAATGGTATTGAACCACCTAGAGATTATTTAAGTATTAAGAAAAGTAAAAAAGGTCCTTTAAAACAGATAGTACCTGATTATCAAAGACTAAAAAATAACTATACATTATTATGGGATATGCCTAACAACGAAGGTTATATAAATGTAGTTTCTGTTATGCAAAAGTATTTTGATCAGGCAATATCAGGTAACTGGTCTTATAATCCTGAACACTTTGAGAATGGTGAAGTACCTATATCAGTTATGGCTCAAGACCTTTTAAATACTTACAAGTATGGTTGGAAGACATCATACTATCAAAATACATATGATAGTAAAAAAGACGAAGACGAACCAGCACATCCAGTTGGCTGGGTAGATGAAACTAAAGAAGATAAACCAAAAGAGGAGGACGAGAATTGTGACTCGTGTACAATATAATGAACTTTGTAGCAAATGTACCATATATAAAATGTTGGATTAGAAAAGAATATTTACATGATTTAGAAAAAGGTCATGGTGAATTTGTTGAATGTGTTTTGCTTGCAGTTAAATCAATGCAAGGTAGAGCATTAATGTTTGAAGCATACATGCCAGATTACGGTGCTTGTTTTGATAAGTTTCCTTTATCTGCTTTTGTATGGAAGAAAGATATAAAAGAAGAAGATCAATTATCACTAGGTGAAATATCTTTATGGGATGGTTTCTCTTATGACATACAAGTGTGGTCAAAAAGATTATTAAAGAATTGTGATGTACAGATAATGTTAAAAGGTGGTAAGAGAATGGGTGGTGAATACTTGTTTACAGTTGATAGTACCCATAGTGATCCTAATATTATAAATACATCTGTCTCTGAAGTACCTGCTGAACATAAACAACATAATTTTGGTAAACTTGACAACGGGCAATTCTTTGCTCAGCCTAATAATAGAATGTTGTGGTTTGAACAATCGTTAACACCTAAAGATTTAAAGACGCCTGACTTTCAAGTGTCAACTAGATACTTTTTTAGTGAACAGGAAGAGAAGTGGGCATTTGGCGACAGTAAAGATTTCTTTTATAAAGAACAAAGAAGACCAGTTGCCTCAACAAAATATGATGAGAATAATAGAGATACAAGAAATGACCCTTTTAAGGGATCATCAATAGAAGGGAAAGATTAAATTGAAAACTGTATTTAACAAAGAGAAGAATTTAGATTCTACTAAACAACCTATGTTTTTTGGTGATGATTTAGCGGTACAAAGATATGACACATTTAAGTACCCTTTGTTTGACAAGTTAACTCAACAACAATTAGGATACTTTTGGCGACCAGAAGAAGTATCTTTACAGAAAGATAGAAACGATTATAGTCAATTATCTGAAGGTCAAAAGTTTATCTTTACATCTAATCTAAAATATCAAACTATGTTAGATAGTGTACAAGGTAGAGGACCATGTCTTGCATTTCTACCCTTTGTTTCTTTACCTGAACTAGAAGGTGCTATAGTCGCCTGGGACTTCATGGAGACCATACATAGCCGCTCGTACACTTACATTATTAAAAATCTATACTCTGACCCTAGTGATGTTTTTGATACGATAATAGCAGATCAAAAAATAGAAAAAAGATCAAAGTCTGTGACAGATCAATACGATCATCTAATACAATTAGGATACAAATATAAGATGGATCCTAAATCAGTTGATATGTATGAACTAAAGAAAGCATTATGGCTTGCTCTAGTGACAGTAAACATATTAGAAGGTTTAAGATTTTATGTATCATTTGCTTGTTCATTTGCATTTGGTGAACTTAAACTTATGGAAGGTAGTGCAAAGATATTATCTTTAATTGCTAGAGATGAAAGTCAACACCTTGCCATGTCACAAAGAATAATAAACAATTACAAAAACTATGAAAAAGATAAAGTCATGGATAAAGTAATTAAAGATACCGAAGAAGAAGTTTATAAATTATATGATGACGCTGTACAAGAAGAAAAGAGATGGGCAACTTATCTATTTTCAAAAGGCAGTATGATAGGTCTATCAGAAAAACTATTACATCAATATGTAGAATATATTGCTAATAGAAGAATGAGAGCAATAGGATTAGAACCTAAATATGAACAATCAATAAACACAAATCCACTACCGTGGACTGAACACTGGTTGAACAGCAGGTCATTACAAAACGCACCACAAGAAACAGAGATTGAATCTTATGTAATTGGTGGTGTAAAACAAGATGTTAAGAAAGATCAATTTAAAACTTTTAAACTATAATGAGCAATCAAACAAAACTTAAATGTCACCATTGTGACGCAGAGTATAACATTAAATGGCCAGATGAGGAAATAGAACCTACAACTTGCCCTTTCTGTGGAGCAGAGTCTTTGATAGAAGAAGAAGACGCTGTATTTGATAATGAACAAGAAGAAGACGATTGGAATTGATTATAGTTTAACTAGTCCTGCTATATGTGTATGTAAAGGACCATTTAAACTAGATAATTGTAAAATATATTACTTAACAAATGTAAAAAAATATGAAGGTGATTTTTATAATGGTAAGATAAATGGCAGACTTCATGCTTCCTATACCACCGAGACACAACGACACGACCAGATTTCAGATTGGGCGATGTCTATTATTAATACTGCTATTGGTAATATTTTTATAGAAGGATATTCTTACGGTAGTAAAGGCCTAGTTTTCAATCTAGCAGAAAACATGGGTACACTCAAACATAAACTATACAAACTTAACAAAAGATTTGAAAGTATTGTACCTGGTCAGGTAAAGAAGAATGCTACAGGTAAAGGTAATGCTGATAAGTTAAAGATGTATGAACAATTTTTAAAAGATACAGATGTTGATTTAATGAAAGAGTTTGATCAATCTAAACTAAACAATCCTGTGACAGATGTAGTGGATGCTTATTATGTTGCAAAGGCAGGTTATGATACAAGGTAAAGCAAGTCAAGTATTCATAAATGGTGACTCAGTATTAAAAGTATTTGATAAGGCACAGAGTAAAGGATATAGAGGTAGTGGTAAACAATCGTATCAAAGAGAAAAAGAATGCTTAAAAAGATTAGAGGGTAATAAACATTTTCCTCAAATAATAAAATGTGATGATAATAAACTAACAATAGAGATGACCTATTGTGGTCAGATATTTCCCTATGATGGTAAAGCAAGACCAGAACTATTAGAACATGTATGGCAAATATCAGAGGCATTAGACAATGCAAATATAAAGTTGTATGGTGGTACACTACAAAAAAATAATCTATTATTGCATAACGGTATAATAAAATTAGTTGATTTTGAATACGCATTACCTGAAGGAAGTGATTTAGAAATAGAAGATGATTTTATTAATCACATAAGAAGACATTGGGATTCAAGTGTGTTTGAAAATAGATTGAAGATATTACTAATCAATGGTACATTAATGACTAAAAAGAACCGAACTAAATATCCAGAAGAATTAAGAAAGGCAAATAATATGGTAAAGAATGAATGGAATAATTATCAAAAATCAAATGTTGGTAATAGTGCGAAGTGGCGAATAGATAATTTAGATTTAAGACAATATGCAGGTAAAGATAAAACACTAATAGACTTAGGTGCTAATCATGGTGAGTTTAGTGTAGAACTAGCAGATAACTTTCAACATATAACAGCATTAGAACCATTTGTACAAGCGCCAGAGTTGCCAGAGAATGTGACATGGGTGACAAAAGGTTTTAAAGATTATGTCACAGAGTCAACTGATACCTATGACGTTGTATTTTCTTTTGCTATGACAATACAAGTTAGAGATAATGATAAGTTAGATGAGAACGCAATCGCAAATGGTCACTATCATATGACAAAAGATGGTGGCATAATGATTTACGAAACACAAAAGTTAGAGGGTAGACCATTAAATCAATCTCATGTTGATAAAATGTTAATAGCATTTAGAGAGAAATACGGACAAGAGATTAAGTCAGGTAACGCTAGACAATCAGGTAAAAGATTATATTATATATTTAAAAAATGATTTATTTGTTCTCTACAAAATGGGCGACAGACCAATTCATACAAGGGTTTGCTAGTAAACAAAAGAGTAAGTTTTTTACACCATCAGAAAAACCTGGACCTAATAAGGGTGTTGCAGCTGATAGATTTTATAGATTTCATTGGCCCGAATGGGATCAACAATTAGAAAACGTAGAAGTTGCCTTTCAAGGTATAATTAGAAACACGCATGAATTATATGAAAAGTGTTTAGAAACAAATACAAAGTTTTATTACTTTGATCAACCATATTTCTTTGCAAGTAATTATGTACCTCATAAAGACTTTGGCGATATATGGTATAGAATTATTGTTAACAATACACAAAAGAATTTTATTAGCACATCTCAAAAATATGAAGACAGATATAAAGAGATTAGAAAAAACTCATACGAAGAAACAGAATTAAAAGATTGGCGAACTAAAGGTAATCATATTGTTGTAATACCACCTAGTTATCATACAGCAAGATGGTATGGTATTGATAGACATACCTGGACAAATGAAATTGTAAATAAACTAAAACAACATACAGATAGAGAAATAAGAGTAAGATACAAATACATTGATAATGCTGAATGGGGACCAAAGTTAATGAAACCATTACATGAAGATTTAAAAGACGCATGGGCAATGGTATCTTGGCACTCAATGTGTGCAGTAGAGTCTGTTGTAAGAGGCATACCTAGTTTTACAAGTGAACACTCACCTGCTAAACCTGTCAGTTTAAATTTAGAACATTTAGATTGTATAGAAGAACCATACATGCCTAAAAGAGAACAATGGTTATATTCATTACTAGGTGCTCAATTTAAATTAGCAGAGATGAAAAGCGGATACGCATATAAATTTTTACAGGATGAAAAATGATTAAAAGGCTAATACAAAAAATAAAGAACTGGTTTACAAAAAAGAAAACAAAAGACGAAGACCCATTTTTATACGAATGAGATATTTAGGAATCAATTGTTTAAACCATGACGCAGCTATGGCAATAGTTGAAGATGATAAAATCATATGGGCTGCTCATGCTGAAAGATACTCACAAATTAAGAACGATAAGTTTTTAAATTTAGATATAGTGAGCGAGGCACATATGAATGGACCTTGGGATTGTGTCATTTACTTTGAAAGACCTATACTTAAAAAGGCAAGACAATTATATGCCACACAATATAGCAAAGCATTTGATTACAAGAAACTACCATCTGTATATCTAAAACAATTTAATATAAAGATTGATGAATATGTATCTCACCATGAGTCACATATGGCAGGTGGATATTATACAGCACCTTTTGATGACGCAAATATATTGACGATAGACGCAATAGGTGAGTTTGAAACATTAACGGTATGGGATAATCATAAGAAGATACACTCAATGAAATATCCATATTCAGTAGGGTTATTATACTCAGCAATAACAGATAGAATAGGTCTTAAAGCAAACGAAGAAGAATATATAACAATGGGTATGGCTGCATATGGCAAACCTAATTATACAACAGCAATCAAAAAACTATTTAAGACTAATCTACACAAGGGTTGTAGAGATTTTTTACCATGGTCAAAACCTTTTGAGTTAGCAGCCTCAGTACAGAAAGTCTATGAGGAAATATTACTTAAATTAGTTGACAAGTATTGTAAGAAAGATAATCTAATTTTAAGTGGTGGTTGTGCTTTAAATTGTGTTGCTAATAGTTTAGTAAAAAAGAATATATGGATCATGCCTAACCCAGGCGATAGTGGTTCAGCACTAGGTTGTATACCTGCTGTCACTAAAAAGAAACTTAAATGGGAAGGACCTTATCTAGGCACAAACATAGAAGGTGAGTATCCGATTGATAGTATCATACAAGAGATACAATCGCATGACATGGTTGGTGTCGCAAATGGTAGAGCAGAATATGGACCTAGGGCATTAGGTAATAGAAGTTTACTTGCTGATCCTAGAGGTGATGATGTAAAGGATAAAGTAAATCAAATAAAGAAAAGACAAAAGTTTAGACCTTTCGCACCAGCAATACTAGAGGAAGATGTACACGAATATTTTGAAATGCCTGTTAGAAGAAGTCCTTATATGCAGTTTGTGGCAAAGTGTAAACACCCGAATGATTTTCCTGCCATAGTACACGCAGATGGTACAAGTAGGGTACAGACCGTAAGTGAGAAAGACAATCCAGGTTTCTACAATCTACTTAAAAGATGGAAAGATAAGACAGGTTGTCCTATGTTATTAAACACGTCACTAAATATAAAAGGTAAACCGATGGTGAATAATAGATTTCATGCTATAAAATTTGAGGAAAAATATAATGTCAAAGTTGTATAATTTAGGTTGTAGTGTTTCATATGGTAATTGTGCTAGTGAACTTAACACACTAATAGATGAGCATAAATCTACATCAACATACATTGCAGATTTTAATAATTTAGAAGAAGTTAACTATGCAAGTCCAGGTGCAGGTATAGACACCGTTGTTAGAAGATTAATGACTTATGATTTTGAAGATGGTATATACATGATAGGTTTATCACACCCAGCAAGATTTCAATATGTATCTACAAGAGAGAAAAGATATAGAACTAAAAGAAAAGCATTTAGTAAAGGACCAGAACTACCTATTGATAACTTTGAAACAAAAAAGTGGAATGATATAGACTTTAAAAATTATGATATGAGAGAACAATTAGCATATCACTCATACAAAAATATATTACTAATACAAAAGTTATTACAAGGTAAAAAGTATTTTATGTATAATACTATTAATGGTATTATGAAATACGATCCTAAAAATTGGGAAGTTATAAAATTAAGAGAACAAATAGATACTATATATTATTATCAACCTGAATATAGTTTATTTGAGTTTACATTAACAAACAAAGAGTATCAGGTCGCAGACGAAGATCAACATACAAATCATATAGGTATGTTAACATATGCAAAAAAATTACAAGAATGGATAAAGGATCAGAAAATTATATGAATGAAGAACAATTACTATCAGAAATAAAAAAATTAGAAGGTGTCTATTTACAACCTCAAACATTTAAACAATATAAGAACTATTGGTTGCCAGAAAAAATAGTTAAAGAAAGTAAGAATGTATTATCATTAGGTGTACATAGAGATGTAGGTTGGGAACAATCTATGTTGAAAGACAATGCTGATATGAATATACATTGTTATGATCCCACACCAGATAGTGTCAAGTTATTTGAAACAGATTTTGAAGGCAAAAAGAATATGACATTTCATCAAATTGCTTATGCGAAAGATAATGGCAACATGAAATTTTATTATGATAAGAATGATCTATCTAAATGTTATTCTCTATTACCATTACCTCAGTTTGGCAAAGACCCAGCATACATTGATGTACCTACAAAGAATTTAAAAACTATTATGTCAGATGATATGAATGACGTTGATATTATTAAAGCAGATATAGAAGGTGTGTGGTATGATTTTTGCAGAGAGATATTAGACAATGATATAAACTTCAAAGCATTTCTAATAGAGTTTGAAGTAAAACTTATTGATAATGAAAATAGTTTAAAACAATATGAAGATTTATTAAAAGAGTTTAAAGATAAAGGTTATGACATGTATTTAAACAGACCTAGAAATAAATGTTTAAGTGAGGCAGTCATATTAAAAAGATGATATATGTTTATGAGAGATCAGCTGTTGCTGAATGTGATAGGCAATTGTTAAGAGATTTTCAACAGAAAATACCTGGTTCTAAAATGACAACTTCAGAGATTTATCAAAGTTGTGATATTGCTGTCATGTTTGGTTCATGGAAAAAGTTATCTAAAAAAGATTACAAGTGGGCTAGAGCACCACATCATATCTTAAAAGATGATATTGTAAAACAACATGGTAGAAAACCTATTATAATAATAGAAACACCACTACTAGGAAGAACGATTGGTAGAAGACATAATTATTACAGAGTTGGTTTAAATCATTACTTAAACAATTTAGCAGAGTTTAATAATAAAGATTGTAAACCAGATAGATTTAACAAACTAGGTTTATCAATTAAACCTTGGCGAACAAATGGTGAACACATATTAGTATTAGGTCAAAATCTAAATGACGCTTCTTTACTAGGTGCAGATATGGATTTATGGGTCACTACAACTATAAGACACTTATTAAGAATTACAAAACGACCTATTGTTTTTAGAGATCATCCAGAGAATAGTAATAAGATAAGAGAAGTTATAAGTAGAAACTTCCACGACACAAAACAAGTAAAATATGACGAGAATATGACAATCAGAGATAGTTTAAAAAATGCTCATTGTTGTGTAGCATACACTTCAGGTAGTAGTTTAGACGCAATCCTAGACGGTGTGCCAGTGATCCCTACTAGTCAGTACAACTTTGTATGGGAGATTTCATCTCATAGTATCAACGATATTGAAAATCCAAAACTAGGTGAAAGAGAACAATTATTATATAATTTAGCATATGCTCAATGGAGTGTACAAGAAATACAAAAAGGTAAACCTTGGGATCATTTATATGAATATATTAGTAGTCACAACATTTAATAATAAATTAGAAGCAGCTTATGCTCACAGATTTAGAGCGACCTACAACTGGCCATTTCAATTACAAGTTTACAACGAAGACACAGGCATGTATGCTCAGATACCCGAACTCAAAGAGTTTGTAGATAGAAACAAAGATAGACATAAGTTTACAAGTTATGAAGAAAAAAATAATGACTTTAGGACAGACGGTGTAAGATTTTCATATAAAGTTTATGCTTATACAGAAGCAATATTACAAGCAAGTAATGCTTATAATGGTATAATCTGTATAGACGCAGATAGTGTATTTTACAAACCAATAGATGGTGATTGGATTAGTAAAAATATTCACAGAGAAGATTGTATGATGACTCACTTAGGTAGACCTAGTTATAGTGAATGTGGCTTCTTATATTTTAATATGTCACATCCAGAAACTAAAAACTATGCTAGAGCGATGAGAGAGATGTACAATAAAGATTTAATTTATAAAGAAAAAGAACAACACGACTCATACATATGGGACGTAGTAAGAAAAAGATTCGAGGCAAAAGGTGTTAAGAATCATAACATAGGTGATAATAAGGAAGGACATGTACAGGCAAGATCAGTATTAGGTCCCATATATGATCACACAAAAGGTAATAGAAAGTTATCAGGAAAGAGTCCAGAGGCAAGAGTATGATTAATATTTTTATAGGTTATGATGAAGGTGAGAAGATTGCTTATAGTGTTTTATCAGAGAGTATAAGACAACACTCAAGCGAACCTGTTAGAATAACACCATTAGATTTATCTACAACAAGAAATATATTTACTAGAAAGAAACAACCTAATCAATCAACAGAATTTGCATTTAGCAGATTTCTTATGCCATACCTATCTAACTATGAAGGTTGGTCTATATTCATGGATTGTGATATGTTATTAAGAACTGATATAAACAATTTATGGAAGTTAAGAGATGATGACTATGCTGTGATGTGTTGTAAACATGATTATAAACCCAATCAGAATGCTAAGTTTAGAGGTGCAAAGAACGAACCTTTTCCAAAGAAAAACTGGTCAAGCATGATGATGATGAACAATGCAAAATGTAAAACATTAACACCTGAATTTGTAAACACAGCGACAGGTTTAGAACTACATCAATTTAGATGGTTAGAATCAGAGAACTTGATAGGTAGTTTACCTCTTACCTGGAACTGGTTAGTTAGTGAATATGATTATAATGTAAAGGCAGATAATGTACACTTCACACTAGGTGGTCCTTACTTTAAAGGTTATGAAAAATCTGATTATGCGAATGAATGGTTTAGAGTATATGATGAATTAGTAAAAATAGATTTATGATAGATGATTTTACAAGAGAAGAAAAACTGTCAGGTGGTGCAGTATTTGAAACAGGTGTAAAAGAAAGTAAACGAAGTAAAGCAGTTAGAAGAATTGCAGAACCTTTGATGAAAAAATACTGGAAGAATAGTGTCACCAATTTACATAGAATATACAAAGTTGCAGAGTATTTATTTAAAAGAAGTAAAAGATGATTATTACACATAACATAGAATGGGATAAATGTTTATCACATAAGATATGGCCTGCCATAAAAAAAGGTTGGCAAGATACACCTATGAAACCTGTACATTTTTTTTGGGGTCTTGCAGGTAAGAATATACCACAGATAAAAAGTTGTATAGAAAAGAACGAAGAATATTATATGGTCGATAATGGTTATCTAACTCAACAAATAACTAGATACCCAGTACCTGTAATACATGATATAGACAAAACATATTTTAGAATAGTAAAAGGTGGACTTCATGTAAAGAAAGGTAAGACAGGCTCTGTTGATAGACTTTCAAAACTAGAGCAACAAGGTATTGATGTAAAGTTTAAAGGTTGGTCAGAGGGTGAACATATATTATTATGTCCTTCATCACCAACGGTTACTCAATATGTAAATGGTATAACACAAGACGAATGGGTTGAACAAGTTAAAAGTGAATTAAGACAACATACAGATAGACCTATAAAATTTAGAAACAAACCTAGACCTGGTAATCAATGGTGGCAAACTGATATAAAAGAAGACTTAAAAAATTGTCATTGTCTAATTACAAATATGAGTTTAGCTTCAGTTGACGCAATATTAAATCAAGTGCCTGTATTAACTCATGCTAATAATGTTGCCTTTGATATGTCAATAAACAATCTACCTAATATAAACACGCCATATAAACCTAGCAGAAAAGAAGTAGAGCCATGGTTGAATATGTTATCTCATAATCAATTTACAATACCAGAGATAGAAGATGGCACAGCATATAGGATTTTACATGGATAATATAATTTGTGTACATTGGGGAACAAAGTATCCTGTCAAGTTTGTAAACATACTTTATAGTATGTGCAAAAGAAACATGACAAGACGTTTTAATTTCTATTGTTTAACAGATGAACCAAACAATGCTTTTGCAGAGAGAGTAAAACCTATCAGAATACCTGACCCACAGTTTGACGGCTGGTGGAATAAAATGCACCTGTATGATAAACGATTAGAAATAGAAGGCAATATTTTGTATATGGATTTAGATGTTGTTGTGATTAATGAACTAGATGAATTTTTTACACAATACAGAGATGAAGATTTTTTATGTATAAGAGATTTCGGTCAACCTACAACTACAATTAATTCAAGTGTGTTAAGATATAATCTAAAACATCATAGTTTTATCTATGATGATTATATGAATAATAAATCTTTATATGATGGTATGCACGGAGATCAAAATGTGATAACTGACATGATGTTAAGACATGAAAAGACGCAGATATTACCAGATGATTGGACATACTCATTTAAATGGCCTGAAAGAGGTCAACCACAAAAGTATGAGAAGTATTTACCTAAGAAACACACTTTAAAAAAGAAAGCAAAGATATGTGTATTTCATGGTCATCCTAATCCAGACTACGCTATGCAGTATGAATCAGGCGAATGGGTCAAAAACTACTGGAAATAGTACGTTTTTCACTAAAGTGCGTCATTTTGCGCCCCCTAATACCCTAAAAACCTAGTAAAATCAATAGGAATAGTGCTTGTTTTATATCCCAATATAGTATATTATATGTGTATATGACAAAAGAACTTACAAAAAATAATACTTTTAACCTTGTTTACAAAAGAGAATACCAAGACTCTGAGGATAGATATGATGAATTTTTTCCTATCTATTATACGATATTCAGAAATGTACCTGAAAAATATATAAACAGATGTATCAATAATTTCAAAAAGATAAAATCTTTCTGTGATAAAAATTTTAACGAAGACGCTACAAATGCTACAGGTCATAGTGAAGTAGAAATACTTTCTGGTAAAGATTACTACAAAACATATACAGATGAATTTGGTGCTGACATAGTTGATAATGATAAATCATTTTTTAATGATTATGGTCAGTTGTGGAATGGTAGACAATTTTTTAAATACGATTTTGCACCCGAACTTACAAAGAGTTTGGATGCTAGAACATACAAAAACGAACTAAAACGAGAAGGAGGAAATCGTTATGCAAATTAAATTAGGAGATACAATAAGAGATGATAAAGGCAGAGAAGGTGTTATAACTAACATCGGTATTGCTACTGACCCAACTGATATTGCTGCTGAGTTAGGAGTTAATGCAAAGAAATATGATACTGATTTAAATTATACTGGTGCAATTACCTTTGGTGATAACTGGTGCTATTTTATGCAGATCGAAGAAGTAATTAAAAAGAATGATTATGAAGAAGACACATCATGGATGAGAGAAGATTCAGACATTGATGTTGCTTTAAATTTAGAAGCAGAAAGTCAAATAGGTAAATAATGAACGGATACTTTGCTGTAGAATTAGATAGGGCAAGTTGTAATGTTGTAAAGAAAAGAGCAACAATGCCGAACATAGTTTCAGATCATATTACACTTGCATATAAACCTACTAAAAAAGTATATGATAAGTTTATAAAGTTAGTAGGTAAGAATGTGGGTGCTGTGATAACTGCTTATAGAGCAAATAAGAACATTGACGCATTGTGGGTCAAAGATATGTTCCTTACAGATACAGATAAAAAAATTAAAAGAGCAAACCCAGGTTCTGCTCATATAACATTGTCACTTAAAGATGGTTTTAAACCAGGTGACGCTAACTCTATGTTTAAAAAACCAAAGATAAAGAAAAATGTTATTGGTTATGTAGAGGGTAAAATTAATTACATAAAGTTAAACTAGGAGAAATTATGAGTAATGATGTATTAGGATATTCTTCACATGATTGGCGTAAACATACAGATGACGCTGTTATTGAAGATGGTGAACACATTTTAAAAGTAAATGATAGTAGGGTATTATTTAAAAACCCAAAAACATTGAAAGAGGAAAATGTTGATGTGTCCAGATTAATTAGAGTTTTTGTAAATAATAGAGATGATTTAAAAAGGAGTGTTAAGTAATGTTTATCAAGGAAAGAGATTATTTAAAGAAGATAAAAAGTGCTATTGACAAATTGCAATCAATGAAGTATAATGATAGCAAGATAGTAGAATCACATGTTGTTAGTGCAACCGATGATTTAATAGAAGTAAGAGAAGATATGAAACAACAAATAGAACAATTTGATTCGTGGGCAGAAACACAATCAGAGCAAGAACCTTTTATGGTTACAGGTTTTAAAGAAAAAACAACCTCTGAATTATTACATGAGGGTTTTGTAGAGGAACAGAAACAACGTGAAAAAGAAGAAGAAGACGAATAGACCTAAGTGGTTAAAGATTAATAGAGAGTCTTTTACAAAGACTCTAACTGGTTTTAAAAGACCAGATTATACGTTAGATATTAATGGCATTAAAAGAAATTCTATACCAACAAGTGATAGAATCCCAGGTGCTTGTATTAAAAGACAACAACCAAAAATACAACTACCTGAAGGTAAAACTATCGGCATTGCTTACAATAAAGGTAATTATCAAATTGTAGATAAGGCTGATTTCAACACAATGGGGAGAAAAACATAATGTGGAATATGAAAAGTACAACACTATTCATTGCTTCATTAGTCGCAGTAATAGTAATATCAATAAGCATGGCAAATGCTGATGATAAAGTAAAACCATCTGATTTTATTAATTCAGTTGCTAATGTACCTAATGCAGTAGGCAATCATGTAAAGAATGAGTGGGTAGAAATAAAAGAATATCAGGCTAATTCATTTGCTGAGATGAAAAAGAAGTGGCCTTGGAATCAAATCTTTAAAAGTAAAAATGATACACAAAATTAGTCATTTTTGCGATAAGATAGATTCCTTAAAAGTTATGTCTGATAGACTTAGGAAGATGAAGTATGAAACTCCTAAGTCAGCAGACGCAGAAATAGACGCTCAAATAGAATCAATACAATCTGAATGTTTATTAGTTGCAAATGACAAGGGAAAATACGAAAAATAGGTTAATGTTCTTGCTTTGTTCTTCTATAAACCTAGTAAAATCAATGCTTTTTTTATGCTTGACAATAAAGAACAAAGGTGATATTATTATTAATAAATGTTAACAAACGTGGAGGATAAACATTATGATGACTAAAGAAATGATTTACGAAGAATTTAATATCGTAAAAAACAAAGACTCAAAGAAAAAGAAAAACGATTACGCTCACACAATTGCATATTTGCAAGGACATGTTGACGCAAAAAAAGAACATCCGAATCAATATAGAAGTATCAAAATTAAATTTGATAACTTAATTAAAATGTATGCCTCAGGAAATCCTGAAATGTACATGTATGAAAAACACGGTATTGAACCTTACTGGATGAAAAAAGAAAGAGAAGAAGAAGAAGAAAAGAAAAAGAAACTTAACTAATGAATAAAATATTAACATTATTATTATTAATATTATTGACTAATTGTTCAAGTAGAGACTATATGGTTTCTACTACTGGTGCTTCTGCTGGTGCAATTACTTCAGGTGGTGTATGTGCAGGTGTTGTAAGTGACCCTACAACGATTGCTGCCTGTGCCTCTGTCGGTGCGATTGTAGGTGCAGATCAAATCTGGAATGATGACTTTAATACACATAAGAAATATTTTGTAGATCACTTAATTGGCGCTCCTAACAAACCTAATATTACTAACTGGTTTAATCCTAATACTAAAAATTCAGGTATAATTAAAACTACTAATACTTGGTACAAAGGACCTATCAAATGTAGAGATTATGAGTCAACAATTAATATTGCACCATCATGGCCTGTTGCTTATTTTGCAAGTGGCCCTATTAGAAAAACAAATTTTGGTACGGCATGTATTATGCCTGACGGAAGGGTACAGATACAATAATGCCATTTGATCCAAGAACATATATTAAGTTAATGTTTTACAGTATAGTTTTTATATTAGTCTGTACATATCTATTTGCAAATGAGAATGGTGATTTATCAGGTAATATTTATCCTGTATCAGTTGTGAATACAAGTGAAGGAACAATTAAGGTTACAAGAGATGAAGACGTTATGAGTCAAAATATAAAAGAGCGTTGGGTTACACCTGACGGTCAATGGTGTTTTGTAACCGTCATTATAAAACAAGAAGGCGATAACATAATTAAAAAAGAAGAATTACATTGTAGCGATACAAAGTTTGGTATAACAAAGAATGAAGAAATAGAGAAGTTGAAAAAACAAATAGAATTAGAAAAGGCAAAAAAACCAGGATATTGGGAGTTATTTGCTGCTTTCTATTACAAAGATGATAATGCACCGTTGTATTGTCGGAAATATGCAAGACCAGATAGTTGGTTCAAACGACCTGGTACTGCTTGTTTAAAACCAAACGGAGAATGGAAGATACTTAAATGATAAAGACCGCAGTTATCCTTGTATTTGCGTGGGTTTGTATCGCTTTTACATGGGATCCTTTTGTTGCAACAGTTAATAATACACAGGCTGTTGACAAAACTAAAGAAATAGTGTATAATGTGTATAATAATGTGAAGGAGAAAGTGAATGAGTAAATATCTCAAATATATAATGATCGCTAGTCTAGGTTTATTACTGACTAATTGTACATCATCAACATATAAAATAAAAAAAGAAGGCAACAATACTGTTAAAAAAGTGCCTGCTTGGTATATGGCTGATATTGCAGAAAATAAGGCATGTGATAAAAAGAGATTTGGCAAATCTAAAAATAAACAATGTATCTACGGTGTAGGTAGTGCTGTTTCACCATCTTTAGAACTTGCAATTGACAAGGCAAAGATGATTGCGAAAGCAGAAATGGCTGATATTATCAAAGGTGAAATGAATAAAAAGATTAAAATATTTGTTTCTGAACTAGGTAATACTCAAAACAAAACAATAGTAAATGACGTTGAGTCTGCTCTTGTAAACCATATCAAAGACACACCAGTGAGAGGATATGAAGTATTCGCTCAAGAGGTAACCATGACTACAAGCGGATACTACCGTGCGTGGATTGGTTTAAGATTACCTCTAGGTGAGTTTAATAAGATGTACAACTACAATATTGATAGTGTTGTTGACGCTTACAAGTTAAAAGAACTTGCAGAGAAGGCTTATAAAGACGTTGAAGTAGAAGTGGTACAACAATAATGTCTGATAAGATAACTATTTACTCAAAGCCTAATTGTGTATTTTGCGAAAAGGCAAAATCTATGGTTAAGAATCTAGGCTTTGAGTACGAAGAAAAGATGTTTGGTAAAGACTTTAAAACACCAGACGAGTTATTTGAGGCCGTAGGTAAACAAGTGAGAACTATGCCTCAGATAATTATAGATGATAAACATATCGGTGGTTATAACGAACTAGTTGAATATTATACCGATAAAGGTTTAGTAAACTTCAAAGGTGAAAAGATAAATGCAGATGGCTAAAACAACAGACAATATTATACCTTTCCCAAAGAAGTATAGAAGACCCACAACGCCTGAACAAGACAAGGCAATGGAAAAAAGAATACAAACAGAACACCAAAAGATATATTGTCAGGCGATGTGTGATGAGATTACAGAAAATATTTTAATAAAATTACATAGTGAGAATATAAAGGTAACAGATAAGAATTTTTTAAGAGATTATAAACTTGTATCAGAGGCATTAAAATCTATGATGTTAAGAACACAAAAGATAAAACATCCTCTACAAACTAAAACAGATAAGGCTGTGATGACAAAAGGTTCAGGACAAGACCTATATGCTATCACAATAGACTATGACAAGTTTTAAGAATTCCATAAAGCACTTTGGGATAGTTATTAAGAATGGCAAACTTATTAACTCTAATCATGCCAACATAAAAGGAGAATATAATGTTTAAATCATTATTCGCAAATGACTCATTGAGAGTTGTAAAAACTGCTAAAAGAAGAGGCAGAAAAACTTTATCAAAAAGACAAAAGGTATTAAATCTTTTATCTAAAGGTGAGTCTGTGACTTGGAAAAATCTAAGGAACAAATTTGACTTGGTATCACCAAGAGCATTAGTTGACACGTTAAGATCAGAAGGCAATATGATCTACATCAACAAAACTGCTAAAGGTACTTCATACAGAATGGGTGTACCTACAAAAGCGATTATCGCTGCTGGTATCAAAAAGTTATACGGAACTCCGTATGCTTACAAAGCGTAATTTCTCATACGCATAAATAAATGTAGGGCGTTTTTCGCCCTACATACATAACAAAATGAGGATATAAAAATGCCAACTAACACAACACAATCAATGGATTATGCAGGTTCATCTGCTCCATTATTATCAGAAATTTTAACAAAAGTAAATAACGCTAAAATGAAAGAGGACAAAATAAAAGTCCTTAAACAAAATGATTCAGTACCTTTGAGACAAATCTTAAAAGGTGCTTTTGACCCTAATATTGAATGGGATTTACCTGAAGGTAGTCCACCATACAAAGTGAATGAAGCGCCAGCAGGCACAGAGCATACACTTTTATATACAGAGTCAAAAAGATTATGGCACTTTGTTAAAGGCGCTGATACAAGAACAACTAAAACTCGAAAAGAGATGTTGTATATACAAATGCTAGAAGGTTTACATGCTGATGAAGCGAAGTTATTAGTCGCTACAAAAGAAAAGAACCTGAACAACTTATACAAAGGTCTAACAGACGCTGTTGTAAAAGAAGCATTTGGTTGGAATGACGACTACAAAACAGCATAGATTCGATATAATTCAACCTTAGGGTGTAGAACAAACAGAGAACATTTAGATGTTCAGATTGTCGCACCCTAAAAACCCTTGCCTATCAACAAAACAAACGGACAAAATAGTCCATTTTTTGCTTGTTTACTATACCAAACTCTGATAATATATGAGTATGAAAACAATTAATACTTACAATATGAAAGGGAATAAATAGTTATGAGTAAAGTTAAACAATACTACACAAATGAAGCTGAAGTTAAAGTTGATAAGATTATCAAACATTACACAGATAATTTAATCACCGAACAAACTGCTATAAAAGACATCATGGATGTTGATAATGTAAACTTACTAGACATCAACCATGAGAATGTCGGTGAAGTTTTATACTATGCTAAAGAAGACCTACAAAAGAGTATGCAGTAATGAAGAAACTTATATTTTTTCTTGCAATTTTGTGGTTCGGTCTTACTGCTTTAAATAATTCAGTTAAGGCAGATGAGAAGACAACCGCAGTTGTTGGTCATGTTATATCAGAAACTATCAAAGGTACTGATATAGACATATCTTATATTATGGAAAAAGAATTAGAGGCAGTTGCTCATCAGTTTATGATTGAGTCTATCTCTATTCTTCAAATGTATTTACCTGCTATATTAGATGGCGTTGCTTCTGATATGAGATTAAAGGCAGACCATGAATACAAATGTAAACTATTAGAAAAAGGTGGTATGAATGATGGATGCAATTAGTCTAATCAACGAGTCACTTCAAATAGTTTACTCTTTAATACCACAAGAATTGTTTATTGTAATTCTTGCTTGTTTAGTTATGGGAATATTTTTTAAAGGAGAGGATAAAAATAGTGCCAAAAAAAACTACTAGAAAATCAAAAGCATTAAAGTTAAAACGTAAACTTAAAAAAGAAACTTGTACTACAAGAAAATATATTACAAAGTACAAGGATATAAAAGACTTTTTTAAGATGTTAAACAATGCTCTGTTCAATGGCAAACTATCGCCGTTCGGTCAGGTAGAAATTAAAGACCTTGCTAGACAAAAATGTATAGGTCAAGTAGTAGTATTAGAGTGGAAAAGAGCAGGTACTAGACTCTATAAATTAGAGATGTTACCTTCTTATCCTAATAAAAAAGATTTTTTGGATACTTTAGTCCATGAAATGGTACACTTGTACCAAATGCAAAACCTAGGTGATACAGGAAACCACAATGACATATTCTGGTCCTTTGAACCTAAAGTCAATTATATTGGCTTAAGATTATAAAAGAAAGATATATTATGGACGTGTGGTTAAAAAATCAAATCAAAGTCGGTGTTAAAAAGATTGTTAGTTGTGACAACAAAACATGGCACAATTATTATACAGGACATCTACATAAGGATATATTAGAGAACTATCCTGGTAAGACATCAAAAAAAATATTTAAACAATATAGAGAGTTGCAAGACTCTGGTGAATATGTATTCACGCAAAAGAAATTTAGTAGTCACGGTTATGAATATTATGTAAGGAGGTCAAATTGAAACTATTGAAACAACACAAAGACATTTTAAACGAACTAATTAAAGGTAAAGGTTATTTTAAAACACCTACGGTACCTAAAGACCATACAGATAAGAAAGGCATAATGGACCTGTTAGTGACATTATATCTTCAAGGTCTTCTAACTTTTCAAAGACAATATGATGTGCCACTTATCGGGCCATCAAATGAACATAAGGTTAGATTTAAATGGTATGATGTTATGATTGATAAAAAGAAGTCAGTAAAAGACTTGAAGAAGGTAGTTAAAGATGGCAAAATTTAATTGGCATAATTTAGCGAATAAGGCTTGGTTTTATACTAAGGTCTTTTTTGCAGTAATGGCTTTGATGACAGCAACCTATTGGTGGGGTACAAATAATCCTAACAAATCGGCAAAAGCAAAGGTTAATTTAGAACTTGACATATTTTATATGAATCAAATTAAGGCAATGGATTTACAAGAACCTGAATTTACATATAGTAATGATATTCAATTTGTAAGGGCAATGCACAAATGTATTAATTTTATAAATTTTACGTTGCCTAAAGATAAGAGAGTACCATATGAGATGATTATAGGTCAGGCAGCATTAGAGTCTGCTTGGGGTCAATCAAGGTTTGCTACCGAAGGTAACAATCTATTTGGTATAAGAACATTTAACAAAGAAACAATACATCTATTACCACAAGGTGTCACAAAGTGGCCTGGTTGGGGTGTAAAAGTATTTGCCAGTAAATGTGATAGTGTTAATTATTATATTGATCTATTAAACAATCACTCTGCCTATAAAGAGTTTAGAGAATTAAGAGCAAGTATGCTAACAAAGAATGAGCAACTTGACGCATTAAAACTTATTAAAAAATTAGATAAATTTTCTACAACTAAAGACTATGATAAAAGAGTTGCTAGAATGATATTTAAAATAAGAAAACTAGAGGAGAAATAATGACAGCACAATATGGAATAGGAATGTTTTTGTTTGGTATGACAATTACTATGATAGGTTTTACAATTGTTTTTTTAGTGATTAATTATAATCAAAAACAAGAACGAAAAAAACAAATTAAAGAAACAGGTCCTTTGCAAGATTTATATAAGATCATGCCAGGTGTTCAATATGGAGATGATTGTCAATGAGTTTATCAAAACAGAATAGAACTATAATAACAATGGGTGAGAATAAACAAAAGATGACTCGTAAGGTTGATACCTATGAATATGAGTCACTTGCAGAATGTATAAGAAGTGATCAAGTACCTGCTAGTGAAATTGTAGAAATATTTACAGATAAAACTTTCTACAAATGGTACAAAAAAAAGTATTTAACAAATAAATAATACATGTTCTTAACACTACTGACATTTATAAGTGCAATAAGCATATCAGTAATTGCTGCTGGGTATTCTATACTTGGTTTAGCAACATTATTTGCTGGTGCGTTTATACCTATTGTTGCAATGGGTACTGCTTTAGAAGTAGGTAAATTAGTTGCAGCCTCATGGTTGTATCATAATTGGCGTGCAAATATACCTAGACTTTTAAAAGCATATCTATTCTCAGCAATCATAATTTTAATATTCATAACATCAATGGGTATCTTTGGTTTCTTATCTAAGGCACACCTAGATCAAGTTAAACCTACTTCAGGTAATAATATAAAAATAGAATTGATTGATAAACAAATATCACAACAAAATTTAATTATTGAAAGAGCACAGAGTACCATAACGCTTTTAGATAAAGCACTTGAAGTTTATATTGATAAAGAATATGTGACTAGAGGATTAAAAGAACGTAAGAAACAAGAAGAAGAACGTAATGCTTTAAATGAAGCAATTAATAGTGCTAGTGATAAGATTGCTGAACTTACAAATAAAAAAGCAAGTTTACAATTAGAACAAGACAAAATTGAAGCAGAGGTAGGACCTATCAAGTATATTGCTGAACTCATATATGGTGATGAGGCAAAACAATATTTTGATCATGCTGTTAGAATTGTTATATTAATACTCATATTTGTATTTGACCCACTTGCAGTATTGCTATTGATTGCTGCTAACATATCATTAAGACAATGGAAGAGTAAAAAAGAATATGCTAAAACATCTAAAAAAAGAGATTTAGAAAAACGAATCGAAGCACTTCAAAAATCAAATAAGAAATTAAAAGGTTATAAGGGCCTAGTCAAAGAATTTGGTGATGATCCAGATGAAATAAGACTAAAACTTAATCAAATATACGACTGGAATGAGAAAAAATAGTGCTTGACTAGATATATAAAAAGTGATATAATGATAGATACAATGACAAAAAATGATGTAGATAGAGTAAAAGGTCGTAAAATCAAAAGACTAGAGAATTTAGCAAAGGCATGTGCTGACGCTAAAGATGATGATATGAAAAAAATGTGGTTTGATAAACTAATTGATCTTGCTAAAAAATATGATATGAGAGATTATGTAATGAGAAGGTTAGTACACTAATGAATATATTTTATGTAGATAGAGATCCAGTCAAAGCGGCTCAGATGATGTGTGATAAACATATTGTTAAAATGATATTAGAGTCTGCTCAAATGTTATGTACTGCTAAAAGAGTATTAGACGGTACACCATATGAAGACAAAACTAAAAATGGTCGTAAGATTAAAAGATGGCGACTAGAAAATCCTAACGAAGAAGCAATCATTTACAAAGCAGGTTGGTTAAGACACCCTAGTACACAATGGGTTATTAAGTCTGCTTACAATTACATATGGTTATATAAACACATGATGGCAATGAATGATGAATATAAGTCAAGGTACAATCATACAAAAGACCATCTTGCTGTACAGAAATTAGGTGAGTTGTTAAAACAACCACCAAAGAATATTAACATCAAAGCATTAGCGACAGACGCTACACCAGCAATGCCAGACGAGTGTATTGTGCCAGGTGATTCAGTTGCGTCTTATCGTAAATACTATATAATGAAAAAAGTTAGATTTGCAACATGGAAGGCACCATCAAAAATGCCACAATGGTTCAAAGAAGGAGTACAAAATGGCGTTAACATTTAAACCGTTAAGTGATAATGTTCTTATAGATTATGAGGACAAAGATGAAGAAAAAACAAAAGGTGGTATAATTATGACCACTAGAGAAAGACCTCAACAAGGTATTGCTGTCGCAGTAGGACCTGGTAAGAAATCAACCACTGGTGAGAGATTAACAATGACAGTTAAAGTAGGTGACGAAGTTAAGTTTGCTGCTTTTGCAGGTAAAGAAATTAAAGTTGATGATAAAGAATATTTCTTAATGCCTGAAACAGATATACAAGGTATCATAGATAAATAAAATGTTTAAAGGGATTAAAAAAAAAATTGATAGTATATTTAAAACTAATCCTATGGCAAAAGATGTTAGAACACCAAAGTATAAACCAAGAGTAGTACAACCTAAAAAAGGTAAGGGGAGTTTTAAGAGAATAAAATGAACAAAGAAAAGATATTTGAAAGAAATCCTAATACAGGCGTTATAAGATGGCGTTATGTAGGTGAGTCACACGAAAAGTTTGGGTGGCCTAATTATGGTAGAATACTAAATGAAAAAAATAATAGATCCAAAAAATCCCGAAACAGTAGGAAGTAGTTTATTAAATTTAGGCAATCATGTATTGATTGTAGGGTTTATTTTATGCTTACTTTTTGTTGTTTATGCGAGTTATAAATAATAATATGATAGATTTTATACAAAAGAATATGAACTTCCTTAATGATATTCAAGCATATCATTGGGGTACAAAGTCATATGCTGAACACGAAGCACTAGGTGAGTTTTATACAAAGTTTAATGAACTGAATGATAGGTTTGTTGAAACTTATCAAGGTAAAACACATGAAAGAATAACCTTTAGTGCTGAGTTGCGACCAGGTATTAGAAACTATGCTGATAATGCTGATGTCTGTTCAGAGGTATGTAAAACCTCAGACAGAATAAATGCAGCTGCAAAAGAAATACATGGTCAAATTGATTTAGAAAGCATACTAGAAGATATGCTAGAAACCACAAGTCAATTGTGCTATCACTTAACCCTAAAATAAATGCCCTTTTACACATTTGAAAATAAAAAAACTGGTAAAGTTTATGATGAGATGATGTCAATATCAGAGATGGAGAGTTATCTTAAAAAGAATAAACATATTAAACAACAAGTACATACAGTTAATATTGTTGGTGGCATACAAGGTATAACACATAAGAATGACCAAGGGTTTAAAGAAGTATTAAGTAAAGTTGCAGAAGCACATCCAAGAAGTGCTCTTGCAAAAGAACACAGAAAACGTACTATTAAAGAGGTACAAACAGAGAGGGTGATAAAAAAACATGTCGCTAAACGACTTGCAAAATCTAAATAATAAAGTAGAGCAGAGCGAGCAACTGAAACGCAACGGTCGTAAACCAGAGTCGAGTAAGTCAATCCGCTCATTGTTTGAAAGGGCAGGAAAAACCTGCTATCAGGTCCTGCCCTTTTTATTTGCAGGACTTCTATTATCAAATTGTACAATGAAAGACTACAATTTTAACCCTTATTCAACAATAGTAAATCAAGTAATTAAAACCCAATTTACAAAGGAGGAAACTAATGAGTGATATGCCAGATTTTATGCGTGAGTTTGATACTAATACAGATTATGGTTTTACTCCTGTGTCAACTAAACCATCAGAGGAAACTACAAAACCTGCTGTTGGTAAAGAAGATTTAAATACTACTAACCTAGAAATATCAAAAGTAAAAAGTGATGTGTCATCAATTAAAACAATGATGAGCGAAGTTATGCAAATTGTATCTGAACGGGAAAGTGTGAACAAGGAGATACAGGACGCAGAAGCAGAAAAAAGATTTAAAGAGATTGAAAAGATTATGTTACCATTTTTATATAATCTTTCAAAGTCTAATGAACCTTATATACATTGGCCTAACAGAGGACCAATCATCAAGGCTCAGATGGACAAATTACTAAAACTAACAAGAGGATAATATGAAACTATCTAACAACTTTTCGCTAGCAGAAATGATCAAAAGTCAGACAGCTGAGCGTAAAGGAATTAATAATAATCCTAATGAAGACAACATAGAAAACTTACAAAGATTATGTGACCATGTATTGCAGCCGATTAGAGATCATTTTGGTAAAGTAGTTTCTATTTCATCAGGATTTAGATCACCAGATTTATGTGTAGCAATTGGCTCAAGCACGACTTCACAGCATGCTTCAGGCCAGGCTGCTGACTTTGAAATCTATGGATTGTCAAATAAAGAATTAGCAGACTATATCGCTGACAACCTAGACTTTGACCAACTTATATTAGAGTTTTGGAAACCAGAAGAACCAAATAGCGGTTGGGTCCATTGTTCTTATAAGAACGCAGATGATAATAGAAAACAATATTTGAGAGCAATTAAAGGATCAGACGGCAGAACTTCTTATCAAAAGGAGTATAGTGCAGAAAAAGGCCCTACAACAGATGATGTTAACGATTCGTTAATGAATTGAAGGTCAACCTAGTAATTAAACGCTTGACACAAGCCGATTTTTGTGTTAAGATGTAGCTATATAATAAGGAAGGTATATTATGTTTAAACATGTAAAATTAAATGAATCTGTTTTGCCTAAAAGTCTAGGCGTGAAAGGTAAGAACCAACACGGTATAAGATATTATACCATTGATGGTGTTAATATGCCTTCCGTGACTTCTATTCTTGGTGACATACCAGAAAGAAAAGCAAAAATAATGGGATGGCGTAAAGCAGTTGGCGAACAAATGGCTAACTACATCTCTGTGACCTCAACAAACAGAGGTAAATCAACCCACAAATTAATTGAGAATCATCTTAATAATGAAGATGACAAGAACGTAGGTGTAACCAACGTAGTTGCCCTAGGTCTATTCAGACTAATCAAACCATATCTAGCACGAATTGAAAATATTAATTGCCTAGAAGAATACCTATATTCAAAAGAGATAGGTGTTGCAGGTCAGGTCGATTGTGTCGCAGAGTACAAAGGTAAACTATCTATCATAGATTTTAAGACCTCTACAAAAAGACGTGACGCAGATTACAATTATGGTAACTTCTTACAATGTTCAGCATATGCTAAAATGTTTGAAGAAATGTATCCTGATAAGAAGATTGAGCAAACTGTTGTATTAGCAACGTGTGAAAGTGGTGAAGTACAAGAGTGGTTACATACCGAAGACAAGATCAAAGAACACCAAGAGCTATTCTATAAGCACACACAAGAGTTTTTAGAAAGACATAAAGAAAATTTAGTAGAAATAACTAAATAGTTATGAATGAAAAAACTATTTCTTATCCTAACTTTCTTACTAACTAGCGTAGTATTCGCCGAAGAGACAGACTCAGATATTGAAAAATATAATTTTTACTGGAATCAAGTGCCAGTTGTTTGTGCAGCTCCTGAAGAAATAGATCGTTGGGCAAGAGATAAAGGTTTTATGCCTTTGAGTATTAGTTATGGTAGAGCAAATGGTCAACCTGATGGTGAGATAGTTTATATTGTAACCTATTATCTACAACAACAAACAGCAGAAACATTTGCTACAGTAAGCACACCCACAGATCCAGATGTCTGTATAGTTTTTAGAACTTTCAATCTACTTCTTAATCCTAATATTATGAAGGAAAAAGGCTTGACATTATAGCACAATCTGATATAATATATTAATAAAGTGAGGTAATTATGAGTGAAAATTTTGACCAAGATACACATGAGCATGATATGACTTATGAGAATGAGCAATCTACGGTAACAATACCATTAAGAGAATACGACAAATTAAAAGAACAAGGTCAGTACATAACAGACCCGAGTCTAATTTCTATAATAGATAAAATAGAAGAACTAACAAGAGCATTAAGAAAACACATAGTTAGAAAACTATAATGTTAATGAATAGTAAAAAGTTTGCCATGACCATAGAGGCAATGGTAAGAGAGAAAAAAATACCATATATGGATGCTGTCTTAAAATTTTGTGAAGAAAATGACATAGACACAGCAAGTGTTGGACCATTAATAAACAAATCTCTAAAAGAAAAATTACAATTAGAAGCAGAGAAGTTGAACTTGATAGAGAAGTCAAGTACAGCTATCCTACCTTTATGACAAGTTATGAAGCATACACACTATACCTTGCTATTAAGTTGCATTTTACCACACCTAATTATGACTATTTCAAACATAATGCTAAAGTAAATTCTAGTCTAAATGCTTTTCTAAAACGTAATGATAGATTTTTCTTTCATAAACTAGCAACTAAATATGGTATTAACTTAATAGATTACTATGTAAGTAATTTTGCTAACAAACCAAAAGTATGGGTAGGAGATTTAGTAAGAGCAGATGGAGACACAATTTATAACAAGTGGAAAAAATATAATGAATCTTTGTCGTACAATTTTAGAAGCGATTGCAATGTTATTGTTAATGTCATCAGCAATAATAATATTCGTTTTGATGATGTCTTCAGCGTGGTTGATGGACAACATCCTAGAATGCTACGATTATTACTATCGGGGAAAGTCTCAATTCAATCGTTCATCATCTTTGACAAGATTCTGTCGTTTGTTAATCGTTGGGATAAAGAAATCAAAGAGACTATTATATGGCCTGAAAAGTCATTTAAGATTGCCAAGTTAAGTCCTTTTGTTAAGATTAACTTAACTAAATGTAAGTTTATTATGAAAGAGGTATTTGTGTGAGTGAAGAAAAGAAGTTAACAGAGGAAGAAGTAAGAGCAGAATATAGGGAACATAGAAAAGATAAAGTGTTTGCTAAATGTTGGCCTTCAAATAATGATAGTTTTTATGAATGGTGTTCCCAATACATAGACTATCAACATATAACAAAGAAGAAAAGATGACAATTGAACCAATAAGAGAAAAATTAGACGATAAGATTGCTAAACTAAACTCAAGCAGAGTTTATAAAAAGGTTACACCAAAAGGTGATTTATCATGGTACATCAAGTGGGCAAGTAGTATAATATTAATTATTGCTATGATGTTTACAGCAGTAGAATTGTTTCCTTTAAACATGTTTATTGCTATTATAGGGTTTATAGGTTGGTTAATTGTAGGCATGTTATGGCATGACAGATCCTTAATTGTGTTAAATGCTATATCACTTGCTATCTATTCTATGGGTATATTAAATTATTATTATGGATAAAGTATTTTTAATAGGTAATGGTAAGAGTAGAAAAGATTTTGACTTGACACCATTAAAGAAATATGGTAGAGTGTACGGATGTAATGCCATATGGAGAGATGAATTAGACAAAATAGATGTATTGACAGCAGTTGACAATGGTGTAATACACGAAATATATCACAACGGCATAGCAAATAAGATACCTTGTTGGTTTAGAAACTGGACTAAAGTACCATCACCAATGTACGAGTCTTTAGTACAAGGTATGCTAGGCAAACAAGAGTTAGAAGAACTAAAAGATTATGATGTGGTTACAGAGAATGATAGAGGCACATCACAAGAGTTTGTTATGCACGGTGCTAATCTAGCAGGTCAAGTAAAGATATTAAAAAATGCTCAGAAAGAAACACCTAGAGGTGATAGAGAGATAATTAAGAAAAAGATTAATCACAGCTCGTTATATGTTTCATGGATCAAAGAACCTGACTACTCAAAAGATATTAGAGAGTGTTGGTCAGAATACAAAGACCATGGTTGGGCCTGTGGCGCTTCTGCTGGGTTTGTCGCTTGTAAGGAAGAAAAACCTACCGAAGTGTATTTGATAGGACATGATTTAGTTTCAGATGACGATAAGGTTAATAATCTATTTGCAGGCACAAAACATTATGTTGCAAAAGAAAATGGTCCCACACCTCATGTAAATTGGGTAGGGCAATGGTATGATCTATTTGCATGGAATCAGAATATCAAGTTTTTTAAAGTAAACAAAGAGGATAACGAATTACCTACTAATCAACCTATGAAAGAATGGGCAACCTGGGCAGATAAGGGTGTTATATCATATATGACACAGGCACAACTGCTTGACAAGATGAGTAAATGGTGATATAATGAGACTATGTTTGATGAAATAATATACAAAGTATTAGATAGAATACAATCCACATGTGAGTGCTTAAAAAAGTGCATAAAGGATAAGTCTCTACCAAAGGCATGTTATGATGAAAAGACTAAACAAGAAGAAGTAAAAAAATGGTCAAAGGATAGAGAAAACGATTATAAATAATACTATAATATTTAAATTAATACATACAACAATACATACAAAGGATACATACAAATGACAAGTGCATTAGAAAATCTAAAGAAGTCAAAATCTAACTTTGACATATTAACCAAACAGTTAGAAAAATCAATCGAACAACCAGAAAAGAAAAAATCATACCAAGACGATAGGTTATGGAAACCAGAACTTGATAAGTCAGGCAATGGTTACGCAGTATTAAGATTCTTACCTGCTGTAGAAGGCGAAGATATGCCTTGGCAAAGAGTTTGGAATCATGCGTTTCAAGGACCAGGTGGTCAATGGTATATTGAAAATTCTTTAACAACTTTAAATCAAAAAGATCCTGTTAGTGAAGAAAACACTAGATTGTGGAATACAGGCGTAGAAGCAGACAAAGAGATTGCTAGAAAAAGAAAGAGAAAACTATCTTACTATTCTAACATCTATGTTGCCAGCGATCCTAAACATCCTGAGAACGAAGGCAAAGTATTCTTATTCAAATATGGTAAGAAAATCTTTGACAAGTTATCAGAAGCGATGAACCCTCACTTTGAAGATGAGAAGGCAGTAAACCCATTTGACTTTTGGGAAGGTGCTAACTTCAAATTAAAAATCAGAAAAGTAGATGGTTATTGGAACTATGATAAATCTGAATTTGAGCCAGTTAGTAGATTAAAACCTACCGATGAGGAGATTGACAAAATATGGAAATCTCAATACGCTCTAAAGGCCTTCGTTGATCCAAGTAATTTTAAATCTTATGATGAACTCAAAGAGAAACTGAATAAGGTTCTTACTGGAACAAGAAGTACGGAGTCCGTAGAAGACATTGACCTCCCACCTGTCAGCAATGACATACCAAAGTCTTCTAACGGTGCCGTAGAGAAAGAGGAAACGTCTAACGATGGAGATGATCTATCGTATTTTAGTAAATTAGCTGAAGACAATTCCTAATATCTATCTCTCTCACTTTCTCAAATGGGTAGCCTTCGGGCTACCCACATCACAATGAAGTTTAAAAAATTACCTAATATAGATAGACGAGCATATAAGGGCTTATTCAAGCCACTTAATCCACAAAAATACAAAGGCAACGTAAAGAACATAACCTATAGGTCTAGTTGGGAGAAAAGATTTATGGTCTATTGTGATAAGGTTAGACAGATTGTAGAATGGGGTAGTGAAGAACTTTTTATACCTTATAGAGGTGTAGATAACAGACCACATAGGTATTATCCTGACTTCTATATGAAGATCAGACAACCTAATGGCACATATAAAAAATTCATAGTAGAAATAAAACCTAAATATCAGACAAGAAAACCACAACCAGGTAAGATTAAATCAGCGTATTTTAAGAAGTCATTATTGACATATGAAACAAATAGACGTAAATGGTCAACAGCATTTGCTTTCTGTAAAAAGCATAATATGACGTTTAAAATACTCACCGAAGATCATCTAAAGACCTTTTAAATCATCATAAATAGTAGTATGGCAAGTGTATTTGACACAATCAAAATGAAGGCAGGAGATACTGACCGTTCTAATAACTGGTACAGAGGACAAGTTAAAAGAATAGCAAGTGGTACTACTGCTACAGAATTGTTTAGACAAGGTAAACTAGCAAGACGACCTAGTGTAGGTAGACTTAATCTATTTGGGTATAATCCTAAAATGAGAAAGACATTACCATACTATGATGTATTCCCATTAGTATTACCTTTAGAAGCATTTGCAGGTGGGTTTATAGGCATGAACTTTCATTACCTACCACCATTATTAAGAATGAGATTATTAGAACGTATGCAAGCAACAGCAACAGATAAAGATTTTGATAAAGATACAAAATTTGATGTGACCTATTCAGATGTAAAGAATTTAGGCATAGTTAAACCAACAATCAAAAAGTATTTGTACCCATATGTTCAGACAGGTTTTTTAAGAATAAATGCTGATGAAGCAGCAACAGCAATATTTTTACCAGTACAAAGATTTAAGAAGGCTTCAGAGGGCAAAGTATATGCAGATAGTAGGAGATTTATCTAATGGCAATAGCAAGAGTAGGTAAACGATTTGGTGTATTTGATATTAGAATAGGACTACCTAGAGATAAAGGTTTTGATCCTGTTGAGGCAAGTAAACGTATTTCACAAAGGGCAAACCCACAAACTACAATTAACAAGTTTAGAGCGTTAATATCAAGTGGTGAGGGTCTTGCTAGATCAAACAAATTTATTGCAGTAATAAACTTCCCATCAGGTGTGACAGCAGATACAACCTTTGATGGTTCAGAGTTTCAGGAGTTTCAAACTGCTACAGATTACACAACATCATTAAAGAATGATATAAGAGAAAGATTATTCTTTTTCTGTGATGGTGCAAGTATGCCAGGTAGAACCATAACAGATGAAACAAATGATCAGTTATATGGTCCTGAAAGAAGTATTGCAAGAGGTGTTTCTTATGATGACATCACATTAACTTTCTACATGGATCAAAATATGGCAGAGCAAGTTTTATTTAAGTCATGGCAGAATATGGCGATAAGTCCTAACACATATAATTCAAATTACTATGATGAATATACAGGTAGTATTGACATTTACCCATTAGTAGCATTAGCAGATGGTACGATACCAAGAGCAGACGCAAACGAAACACCTGCTCAAGGCGAACCACTTGCAAGAGCAACATTAGGGGCAAACTTCACACACCTTGTTGAAGCATTTCCTAAGACAGTTGCACCGATAGAGATGTCGTATTCAAACAACGGAATAGCAAAATTAAGTGTAACCTTCTCATACAGATATGCTGTGACACCTGCTGATTTAGCAGTCACAGGCGCTTCTGGTCCTAACAGAGTTTCAGGCAGATTGAGAGGTGACATAAGATTACCAACCGAAGACATAGATCAGAGGTTTGGCAAAGTATTAGGTGGCATAATTAAAAAATTACCACCTGAGTTAAGAAGAGCAGGCCGTGATGTAATTAATCAGGCAAAGACAAGATTCCCGATAGGCAGAATCTTTGGTGGTAAAGTATTCCCACCGTTCTTCTAAATAGATTATACTATATAATAAGGAGTTAAATAATGGCAATACCGAAGATAGTGACACCTACATATGAGTGTGAATTACCTTCTACAAAACAAAAAATCAAATACAGACCATTTCTTGTAAAGGAAGAAAAAGTGTTATTGGTTGCGTTAGAGTCAGATGATGATAATGCTATACAAGACGCCATAATACAAGTATTACAAAATTGTATTATGACCGAAATAAAGGTTGACAAGTTACCTATATTTGATTTTGAATATTTGTATTTGAAGGTAAGAGCAAAGTCTGTGGGTGAAGTTATTAACTTAAAACTCAAATGTCCAGATGATGAGAAAGTGTTAGTAGATCATGCTTTAAACCTTGACGACTTACAAGTCAAGTTTAATCCTGATCATAAAAAAGAAATAAGTTTTGCAAAAGATTATGGCATAACAATGAAATATCCAACTGTGAAGGAGTTTAAACAAGATCAAAATCCTTCAGAGGCAAGTTTTAGTCTTGTAAAAGATTGTCTTTCAATGATCTATAAAGGTGAAGAAACCTACGATAGAGGAAATATTGAAGATAAAGAACTTGACGAGTGGATAGAAACATTAACACCAGCACAATACAAATTGATATTGAACTGGTTTAAGACAATGCCTAAGATTGAACATACTATTTCTTACACTAATCCTAAATCTGAAAAAGATTTTAAGTTAAAATTGCAGGGAATTAAAGATTTTTTTTAATTTCCCTCAACCATGATACGCTAGAAAATTACTTTAGAGTTAATTTTGCATTGGTTCAACATCATAAATATTCATTAAGTGAATTAGAATCAATGGTACCTTGGGAGAGGGACATATACGTTGATCTTCTATTAGAACATCTAAAAGAAGAACGACAAAGATTAGAAGAAAAGAAAAGGAATAGATAAATGCAAAAGATTAATCAAATTTTAAACTCAGGTTGGAATGGGTTCAAATATGCTGTAAAACAAGTATGGCATTTTATTGAAGTAGAGATACCTGAATTGCTTTCTAACTGGAGAGCTGTACCAAGACTTATGATGGTTGCCTATGGTTGGGCATTCATGGAAGTTATAACATGGTTTATGGCACTAGAAGCACCTAACAACGCACAAGCAGGTTTAGTATCTGTTGTAGTTGGGGCAGGCGCTGGGTGGTTTGCAATATATGTAAATGGCAAAGCAACAAAAATTAAAAACAAA
>Ga0181402_1000051_pt1 | contig 38190 bp, 51 predicted proteins | sample 25SPOviralmetaG_FD_130131 | JGI IMG/M metagenome (GOLD analysis project Ga0181402, IMG submission 130131) | Marine viral communities from the oligotrophic San Pedro Time Series (SPOT) site, San Pedro Channel, CA, USA - 25 SPOT_SRF_2011-08-17 | ecosystem: Environmental > Aquatic > Marine > Strait...
TCGGCATGCATTGCCGCCATGTGTTTTTTATATTTTGCACTACCTTTCTTGTGTGGTGATTTGCCATCGAACAAACGAGGATCTCTATTGTCACTTGCAAAATTACCTATAGTAGGAGACTTTTTATCACCAACTTTTATTCCTGGTGAAAATACGCCTGCTTTAACATTAGGTGATCTTTTTCCGTCTCTATCTACTACATCTATTGTACCTTTATCTAGATCTACTTTAGTGACAACATATTCCTTGCCATCTAATGATACAATATCGCCGGTTGCATGTAAATTTTTTCGTTTACTGGATTGTCCGCCTGGTGCTACTGGATCGTAACTATGCTTATCAAAAATACCTTCACCTATTTGCGTTTCATCCATATTAGCCATAACATCATATATAATGCTACTGCTACTGCAACAATCTATTACTCTGCCACTAGCAAAGTCGCCTATACGTTGTCCACCCACTTCCATATCTGGGTCTACACAATCTTCTACATCTAGATCTTCTAGTGCTTGGTATATTGCATATTCAAAATCTTCTTTGTTTTCAAATTGATTTTCTCTTCCACTAAACTCATCTACTAATTTTTCAACACAAGCATCAGCGATAATACTTCTTTCTTCGCCTTCTTCGATCTTCTTACCTGTGCCATCACAACTTGGACATTTTGGTTTTGGCTTTTGAATGTAAACGTGTCCGGGTTTGTTATTCAACTCATCGTACGATTTTTCATTACCACTGCCCTTACATACAGGACAAGTCTTATCGTTATGATCATGACCACGAGTCATCATCTTATAGTCTGGGAAGCCTTCTTCGGTATTTTCTCTTCTGTATTTAGTAACGCCTTTGCCTTGATAACTATCAGGTACTAAACCATATTTTTTCATTTCTGGTTCAATGTATTTGTCTTGTACATCTACACCTGCGTAAGCAAACTTTTCTTTGGGTTGGCCTGTATCTTTTGCCCACTTTTCCGCGGCATTATGATAAGCATAGTAACTATCATTACTACCTTCTTGAACTTTTGTTGCTTCTATAATGTTTAGTAGTTTCATACTACTATTTATCAGAATCTATTCTTCTGTGGGTGTTTTCCAAACAATCTCAATTCCACGACGTGTGAGTTCGTTCATGCATTTTTGTTTGATTTTAGGCTTTTGACCTTTGTTTAGATATTCTATGAGTTCTTCTTTGGAAGTATTTTTAATATAAAAATGTTCTACTTTAACTGATTTTGTACCACGTACTAATGTTTTTTGTGTTGGCTTAAATTTGATTGGCATCTTATCTTCCTTGACCTTTATACGACTTATGATTTCGTTTCTTGTGTTTGTTCATCGTAGACATGCCAATTTTACAACGTCTGCCTCTTCCGCCTTGTCCAATGCTGGAGCATTTCCTAGTTACGGATCTTGTAGATTTTCTTACTGCTTTTGCCATCTCTCTCCTTTTGTTGAAATATATTTATGAAAGGAGATTTACTTTTTCTTCTTAAGTTTGGCCACTTCTTTTTCTAAGTCTACAATTCGCTGTCCTAGTAACGGATATTGCTTTAACCATTTTTCTTCTCTAGTAGCAATCTCTAAATCATATCTCTTTGCTACCCATTCCATTGCGTTATCCATTTTAACTTGGAACCATACACCCATTTTAGTATTTTTAAACCATTGATAAAAACTACTGCCAATTATACTTGATAGTATAGCCTTTAATGATAAAATTATTAACCAGTTCATATTACTTTCCTTTTGTATTGCTGACGTTCTTTGCTTTGCCCTTTCTGTTTTTATTAGGGTCGTTACGTCTCTTTTTTGATACTGCAGAACCAATGGCTTTCTTACCGCCTTTGGCTCTTAAACTTGCGGCTTTTGATTTGCTTAAACACTTAGGCTTACCTTCACCTTTCTTAGCATCTCCACACTTACCAATACGTTCGCCTTTGGTGTTGTATCTATCCCAACCGCCACCACCGGCACCGCCTTTCTTGCCTTTGCCAAACCAGGCTCTTAAATCTTCTGTTAGGATTTCGTTAATTAACATCTTACTTCTTTTTCTTCTTAGATTTATTACCCCAATTCTTAGCACCTACTTTACGGCACTTGACTAAGGCACCAGAAGCATAAGCACTAGGCCATACTTTATATCTGGATTTTACTTTGTGATAGCAGGCATCTTTTTCGCCTGCCGCTTCGTCGAATTGTTCTTCTGAAATATATCTAGAATCGCTTATCTTTTTTTTTGATTGGGGTTAGCATTTACTCTAGCATTTGCTCTAGTAACTGGACTATCGATAGGATTGTTACTTACTTTTGTATTATAACCAGGTACACCCATTTGTTTATCTATCTTGTTTTGGAGTCCTGGAATTCGTTTAGTTATAGGCTCTTGCTGTTTGCTGAAATCTTGCTTAGGCTTGTTTAACACTTTTTCGCCTTTTTCTCTATTCTGTGCGTTTTGGAATTCCATTTGATACTTAACTAAGTTTTGCTCAACTGCGGCATAAGTCTTGTTAGGGTGATTTTGAACCATGTATTGTCTAAATTCTTCATGATTAAAAACAATATTTTGCTGTCTTGCAGAATCTCTTTTACCTTGCATTTTTGCGGCGGCACTTTGTCTTTGATTATACATTCCTGTATCGTCTGCTTCGCCTACCATTTTGCCTTTCATTTTATTAGGTGACTCATGTCCAGTAGTCGGTTTTACTTTCATAGTGTTTTTGTCACTAGTCTTTGCATACTTTTTACTTGCATATTTTTCTTTTAATTTGCTTAATATTGGATCGTTATTTTCCACTTCTTCTTCTCCTAATTTTGATAAGTCAATACTTAATGGACCTTTTGGCTTTTTAAAATTTTTGTGTTTTTTGCCTGAGACAATTTTTTCAATCTTTTTGGCTTTTCTTACACGAGGCATTTCGCCACCGTTATTATTAAGTCCTTGTAATCCGTTTAGTGCCTCATCTATCTTCATACATGTATTTATCTCAGAGACAGAAATTTTAGTCAAAAAAATCCCCCTAAATTTAAGGGGGATTTGATTTCTATCTTTGGATTATAAAGAACCGTTATCTGTAACAAGTCCGTAATCTGTAGGTTGGATAGAACCTTCTGTTTCAATTTCCACGGAAACTCTGGCTGTACCTGCCGAAGCAGAACCTTGAGTTACCTCTGCAACTAATTGTACGGTTGCACTACTTGGCCATATGTAATGAAAATCTGATCTGTATTGCCCGGCTGATGTTAAATCAATATCACTCGCCTTAAATAAAAGATCTGTATCAGTGCTACTACCAACTGTAATTGCAGTTGTATTGTTAGCACCTGTCCAAGCATCGTCAACTTCAATTATTACTGCTGAGGCTCTAACTGCATTATTGACTAGGAATATGTTTGCAGTACCACTATCGTATGAAACGTTAGCAGTTGCAAATACCAAGCCATTAGCACCAGAACTAGAACCAACACCTTTTGTACCAACATATTGGTGAGCAACTAAAAATACGTTACTACTAATACCTGATGGTACGTTATTAGGGAAGTGTAAAACACCTGCCGCATAATCGAACACCCACTCTTGGTTAGAACTTAAAGCATTCATTTTACTTGAATCGCCTTTAGCATCTGATTCACTAGTGTAAACCTTTGCTAAGTAAGTACTACCTATTGAAGGTGGTATAAAGTCTCTTAGTCTATTAGCACTACCTGGAACAACGTTACCTGTAGGATCTGCTACTGCTAGCCATGTCTTACCTCCTGAAACGGTCGGGTCAGCAACCATTTGAATTGGTTCAGCGACATAACTGCCACTAGCCGCGTTTGCACCGTAATATTTTACTGGTGTAGCCGCACTACTTGTAGGTGCTGTTGCAGGAATATCTGAGGATTGTTGCCAAACGTCTTGTGCAAGTGTTAAAGTTTCACTCTTGTAAATTTCGTTAGGCCCGTCTTTGCCATCAATGTTTGTTTCGGTTACACCGTAAACAACCTTCTTCCAAAGGAAATCTAATTTATCGCTATCTGTAATTGCCATTTGTCATTCCTCCTTAAGATACACTAATTGCTGATATAGAGTTTGAACTACCTAGTTTAACTCTTACCAATACAACGTTATTGGTGGCGTTAGTTGTGCTTTCTGTACCTAGTGTTATTGCAACTGAACCGGAACTTCCACTTGCTACTGCACCATTACCACAGCCTGCACCATTACCTACCCCACCTGGGTTACCTGAGCCATCATACAATGCAAATGCATTATACCATGCTCCACCAGTCGCATTAGGTGATTTGCTGTTGCTATCACTTACGCCTGGTAATCCTATATATAGTCCTGAATAAGAACCTGTTATGCTAATACTAAAAGTACTAACGGCTGATTTGGCAAAATAGAATGTCATATACTGAGTAGCATCTTTGCCACTGTAGTCTATTGCATTTTCATTTGGCCAATAGCCTGATGTGTAATCAGTTTGATCAGAGGATAAAATACCTGCAACTATTCCAGCCTCGTGAGCATAGCCACTTGCTGTTAAGTCTTGGGTACTGTCCCATGTTAAACTACTACTTGGAAGGTTGCCTGCGCCTAAAGGTGTATCACCTGTCGCACTCGAACCTAAGTCTACTCTATTACCACCAGTTGCTCCTGATGGAATAGATATGTTTTGCTCGTCAACATCACTGCTTCGCGCCGTGCCTGCTTTGAGTAAGATTGTACCGGATATGGACTGAGATCCTGATCCGTTTACATTTGTGCCTGTTACTGTTAATGAACCAGACGTATGTCTATTAGATCCATTAATGTTTACTGTTAAAGAACTCAATGATTGAGCACTTGTTGTTTGTCGGGTTATTGGAGTGGACACGCCTACATCCGAATAGGATTTACTTTGTGTACTAATAATACTATCAGAACCTGAAACACTTATTGGGTTTCCGTTTCTGTAAGTCTCTCCTGCCAAATTCGTCATTGTTAAGTTACCAATTGCAACTGCACCGCTAGTACCAAAATGTTCGATACCTGAACTGTATGCTGTTGTACCATTTGTATCACCTGTGATAGTTCCTGACGCAAGTGTTGGTGATCCTGTTAGATCATCAACTACAAAGTACACTATATTAGTGTCATCTGTATCACTTTTTGTCATTTGTATTCTATTCCACCCTGTGCTTAGGGCCGAAGCAACTCTGATTTGAGCATCGCTTTCTGTATAGAATCCTGGGGTATCTGAAGGTGAATCAGCATATCCGCTGATTCTCAAACTCGATGTAGTACCGTCTTTGTCTGTACCATCAAAAGTTACGGCACCCGCCGCACTATTGTTGATCAGTGCTGTTAAAGTACCTGAGTCTGATCTAAAGTTATCAACTTGACTTGAATTTGGAGTAGTATCAGTTACACGAGTCACACTTGCCCCAGCACTTGCTGGAAGTGTACCTCCGGAGGTTCTGTCTGGAACTGAGCCACCTGCAAGATAAGGCGAACTTCCAACACTTGAAACTGTTAATGTTTCACTGTTTGGAAAATCCCCTGGTGCTGTTGGTACTAACAATCCTAAAGTTTCGTTTAGTGTATCGATCGCACTTGAAATTTTAGTACTATCTGTTAGTGTTATTGCACCGCCGGCATAACTTCCGTCACCATATGATGTAACATCTCCCAGACTAATCTGGAATCCATCTGCACTTCCGGCAATACCTGCGTCGAATTGTGCTTTTGTTACGAAATGACTAGAAGCAGTACCGTTTGCTCCTGAGATTGTGGCTAGTGCTCCAGCGGTAGTCTTAAGAATGACGTTTCCGCCACTGCTCTCGATTGTATTACCTCTTTTGCCTAATTCTATATTGGCGCCTACACCTTTTAATCCATAATTTTTAGTGTCTGCCATTATTTTTTCTCCACTTATATTTTTAACCGGTTATAGTATATGTGTGTATGTTTGATACAAAGTATTTATCGTAAATCAAAAGTATTACCGACTTACGGTTGTAAATATAAGGATGGGCATACTAGACTTAATACCGTTTGACAGTAAACACAAAGTACAGCAATTTTTAGATGAAAATAATCTTATATATGTATACGATTTAGATTTACCAAACGGTGTTAAAGGTAGCGAAGAGTGGCGCAAAGAAGATTTAAATAAAATACTAGAGCATTGTAAAAGCAATGATATAGACCCTTCAAGGGTGCTTATACCCGAAAGTGCATTTAGTGTGTCTTATCACACACCTTTTATTCATGTTCATTGTCCTATAAATTTAATGGCAATAGATGAATTCAAAACATTGCCAGAGCAAGTACCTACAACACACTTTAATTACTTGGCAGGCAACTATCATTACGATAGGTTTATGTTACTACAAGGCTTATATCAAAAAGATTTACTAAAATGTACGCATTGGTCTGCGTACAGAAAAATAAACACTAACATACATAGGAATAATGATTTTGAAAATGAGTTTATAGATTTTTGTGAGAGAAACATACCTAGAACAATGAAACACCTAGATGTATATAATAACTTCCCTGAAGATGTATTAGATTCATCTCAATATATTGATGGCAGTTTTATACTAGATGCCAACAATTCAGATGCAGAAATATTTAAAGATAGTGCAGTGACTATTATACTTGATACTTTAGCAAACACTATACCCTCATTATATAATAGCAAATGGCAAGATGTAGAGCAGGAATTAGGAAGAACTACTTATTATACTAAAAAAATACTTAAACCTATATTGCATAAAAGGCCATTTATTGCAAGTATCGGTAGAGGTAAAGGTATTAAAAAACATCTATCTGATATGGGATTCATGACATTTGACAATGTATGGCAAGAGTCATATTTTGATGCAAATACACCTAAAGAAAGAGTTGACCGCATAGCCAATTTGTGTTATAATTTATCTAAATTAGAAGTAACCGAGATACATGATAGAACTAAAGAAGTTTGCGAACATAATTATAATGTACTCACAAAAACGGATTGGACAGAATGGTTTCTGAATCAGATACAAACGACTTTAATTATAAGGCAGGAGACTACATAGAAACAAATGTAGCATGGAATCCGCCTAGCATAAAAACATTTTGCAAATTTGCTAACGAACATTTAGTAGATGCTTTTCCGCGGCACGATATATTCATGCATGGTGCATTCCCCCATTTACCTACATGGGATATAGATATTGCTATTATAGGCGAGCCAACTGATGAAGCAGGAAAAACAATAATTGACTTGACAAACACTAGCCTTAACCAGTATAATATGTTAGTGGATATTACATTATATGAAACTCCTGAACTATTCCAAGGAGTACACACATACAATAGGACTGGCGATACTAGTGCTTTAGGTCGTATTGATATGTATAAACCATATTTTGAAGTATATAAAAATGGCGAGGCTTTGCATTATGCAGAACGTAAAGTTGAACAAGTGTCTAAACATTTGTACAAACATTACACTTCATTAGAAGCACCACAACCTAAATTTAATAATGAAAGAAAACACATATATGAAGCACAACATATTAAAACATTCCTAAAGGTGTATGATGTTTAACAACTCAGTTAAAAGAATTGGTTTTTGTTGTAAATACTTAGACAGCGATCAAACACAGAAACCTAAAGTATTAAAAGAAATACAACAACAATACACCGAGAAAGGCACAACTGTTGCATGGTGCAATAGACAAGAAAAAAGTGTTGCTGAACAAAAACTATTAGACATAGTTGAACACAACATGCAAAGTGCCTACAACCTCGTTGATTACGCCAGCAGTTTACCTGCAGGTAGGAGAATGGTTAGACTGGGCAGTAACCAAATACCAATGGCAACTGAACCCAGTTGGAGATATGTTTTCGAAGATAAAACAGTTCGTAAGGAACTTGCCCGTGGATTCGGAAGAATTGGTGATCATGCTCGTGAGCGTGATGTTAGGATCAGTTTTCATCCTGGTCAGTTTTGTGTCCTTGCTTCGGACAATGATGACGTCGTAGAACGTAGCATTGACGAATTCGAGTATCATGCTGATATGGCCAGATGGATGGGTTACGGCCAAGAGTTCATGGATATGAAACTTAACGTACACATATCAGGTAGACGTGGATATCAGGGTATCATAGATGTATTGCCTAGGCTTTCCCCTGAGGCTAGGAACACTATTGCTATTGAGAATGACGAAATGTGTCATGGCTTAGATGCAAGTCTTATGCTGAAAGATCATGTAGCACTAGTATTGGACATACATCATCATTGGATTAGAGATGAAGAATATATACAAGCAGATGACGACCGTATTAAAATGGTCATTGACAGTTGGCGCGGTGTTAGGCCTACTTTACATTACAGTTATAGCAGAAATGAATGGCTGGATCAATCAAGCAGAATTGATGAAGGAAACAGGCATGATTCCTTACATTCCATACCTGACTTATTAGAGTCTGGTGCTAAGAAACAAAAACTTAGAGCACATTCAGATTACTATCCTAATACACAGGCAAACGACTGGGCATTGAGTTTTTGGGATGACTTTGATATACAATGCGAGGCTAAGGCTAAGAATCTAGCAAGTGAACAACTGTACAATAGAGCAGTTGAAACTAAAAAAGTAAATGAGGTGGATGTATTCTGATATCGTGTATCTTAGAGTTTCATCAGAGGGACTCAAATTGTTAAAGGTTGTGAGAATTTTATCACAACCTCATTTACATAATATATTTACAGGATCTGCCTTAAACCGTTTTAAAATAGGTAAAAAATTGTTAAATATGAGCAAGAAAAGGATAAAACCATGTCAAACATAGTCAGTATGGCCCTTTGCCGTATTAAAAACAATGATAAACTAGAATACAACACAGATCAGGGTGCCGATAATACCTTTAAACTGTATTCCAGTATGAGCGAAATAGTTTGCGAAAGTGTAGATACATTTTTGGAAGGTGACTGGGAATTTGAAATTATCGAAAACAAAGTAGACAGTTATCAAGAAGTGTTTGACAAAAACTTTGCAGAAGTTTATGAAATGTGGGACAATGGTAATAACAATGTATTCTTCTTAGACTTAGATACAATTATGCTAAAGCCAGTAAATGTATTTGATCAACTAGAGCACTTTCAAATGTTTAATTACACTGACCCTAAAACATTGGGTGGCAAAGATGCAAACAACAAATATGGATTACAACATCAACATTACTTTAATGCAGGTGTACGATACTATCCTAAAACAATGTCACAGGAAGTATGGGACTTAGGTTGGAAGTATGCAAGTGATTGGGACTATAATATTTGGGGCACAGAACAAATAATATTTAATGAAATGATGTACAGCGAAAACAAAGATGTTAAACATTGGCATGACCCAACAATGAATTTTCAAATGATGAATGCTGTACCACAAGCAATTTCCAATCCACATTACATAGCACAAATAGAAGCATGGAATGGTGCAAATATAGATGATGCAAAAGTAATGCATCTACATGGTACAAGAGGTGCAGACAAAACTGTAATGACACAATGGCAACTATGGAAACAGATTACAGGGGACGAGTTTGAATTTGAGCATATTAATATAGTTCAAAATAACGGCATGGCCGTAGGAGTGGAATACAAATAATGGATGGAGTAATTTTATTAATCGTAGCATTTTTTCCTTTTAGTTTAGTGTTATATTTTATATTCACAATAATAAAAGGCAACGGTGGTACTAAAGGTATTACAAAAGAATATACAAGTAAGTCAGGGACAAAACGAACAGCAAAGAAGTCACGACAGGAGTATATAGTATGAAAACTATACAAGCAACAATAGTAGTAGAGGTACCATATAGTAATGACTTAATGAACTATGGTGATAATTTAGATAAAGAACTTAGAAGAGTTATAGATAAAACACCCTACCTAAGTTGTAAAGTTGTTGCTGGTGAAAACTTAGATAGCAATGGCATGGCTGTTATTAGAGACACAGATGAGATTAAATTATAAAGATTGCGGAAGAATAGGTTTTACATGTAGTACATTTGATTTACTACATGCTGGGCATATCACAATGCTAGAAGAAGCAAAACATCACTGCGATTATCTTATAGTTGGTTTACAAAATGATCCAACACTTGATAGACCAGACAGCAAGAATCCGCCAGTTCAAAGTATTGTAGAAAGACAAATACAGTTGGCGGCAGTTAAGTTTGTAGATGAAATTATTGTTTACAACACAGAGCAAGACCTAGTAGACTTACTGCTTACATTACCAATTGATGTAAGAGTACTAGGCGACGAATACAAAAACAAAGACTTTACAGGTAAAGATATTGCTAAACAACGTGGAAGTAAGATAGTTTACAATGGTAGAGATCACAGTTTTAGCAGTACATCATTACGCAAAAGAGTACATTCAGCAGAAGACAGCAAAGCATAAATAGTTGACACATTCACACAAATTTGTTATAATATAGTTTATAAAAAGGGCAAGAGATATGAACATTTATAAAAATTTGCTGTTATTGGCAGTCTTTATATCACCACAAATAAAAGCAGACTTTACAGGTCCAATTGACCTCAATGCTGAAGTAGAATGTTTAGCATTAAACATATACCATGAAGCAAGAAGTGAAAGAACTGCTGGTATGTGGGCAGTAGCAGATGTAACCATCAACAGAGTCAAAAGCATAGCATATCCTGATACAGTATGCGAAGTAGTGTATCAAGGACCAGTATATGAAAGTTGGAAAACTGCTAGGTTTCCTGAATTACCAGAAGAAATGAGAATTTACAATCCTGTAAAAGGACAATGTCAATTTAGTTGGTGGTGTGATGGTAAAAGCGATGAGCCATTAGAACCCGATAGTTGGCAACGAGCAAAAGACATTGCACATGGTGTTATGAATCATGATCTTGGTCTAGGATTAACTGATGGCGCAGACCATTATCACGCAGACTTCATTGAGCCTTTTTGGGCACCTCACATGACACTTGTTACCACAATTGGTAACCACAAATTTTACAAGTCGAATAGATAAATACTCTTATAATCCCGTAGGTGGGAGTAGGAGTAAACAATGTACGAGTATAGATGTAAAATACTCAAAGTTGTTGATGGCGACACAGTAGACGTAGACATAGATTTAGGCTTTGGTGTGGTACTCAGCGACGAACGAGTAAGAATTATGGGTATCGACACACCCGAAAGTCGAACAAGCGATAAAGTCGAAAAACTTTTTGGCATAGCGGCCAAAAATGCACTCAAGGGGATGTTAGGTAAAACATCAATTCTTAAAACACAAATCAATAAAGATGGCGAAGACATGAAAGGTAAGTTCGGAAGAATCCTTGGTGACTTTATTATTGATTTAAATGGTAAACCAATCAGTATAGTAGACGCACTTATGGACGCAGGTCATTGTGTTGATTACTATGGTGGCAGTAAAGAAGAATTGACAGAAAGGCACATGGCAAATAGGAAAAGATTACTTAAAGAAGGTGTAGTTAAAAAAGCAGATTTCGATAAAGCAGTTGCCATAATGGAAAAGAAAAAGAAGTAAGTATATTAAATAATTCTTTTAATATTATAGGATAATCCATGAGTAACATGTTTCACGACAACAATTATGTCTTGACGCACTTATCAAATAATCAGATTCCCTATCTAAACCTTACTGATATATACCACAATTTTGGTGGTATGACCAACAATCCTATTGAATCCAACTACTGGGGCAAGGCTGGAAATGATATCCCTAATTTTGACGAACTGTTTGAACAAATTGCTACTAATAATTTATTGTTTAGTCAAGAATTATTAGTCAATAAAAACAGTGATCATTTATGGAGGCTATTTTTAAGTCAAATAAATCAGAAGTTTGGCAAGCATGTGACACTTATACGTTCAGATAACACCGAATTTGAAAACCATCTAATAGACAAAATGAATGTGGTAGAAATACCATGGTTTGAGCAATATCTCATATTAAAAAAACCAAAGAAACTAGATTACTCTGGATTAAAAAGAGAAGACACCCTCACAGAATTTGACTTTAATTTAGATCTTGATAAGCCTTATATATTTTCTGCACTACTTGGAGGCGAAAAAGCATGGAGATCAGAATTGTACGAAAATATCAAAAATAATCCAAATATATTAATCACATACCGTGGAAAGTACCCTGACTTAAACAAAGAATACGAAGCAACACCTGAAGAATACAAATATTTTACATATGAGTATGATTACTTTAGCCTTCCTTCAGAAGAAAAAGCAAATTCTGATTTAGCAATGAGAGTACCTTCCAAAATTTACGAAAATTCACTGGTAGACCTTGTAGTTGAAACATATTTTGGCTTACCTGTGTTTTTAACTGAAAAAACTGGTAAACCCATTATAGCAAAAAGACCATTTATTCTTTATGCATCAGCATACACACTTAAGAACCTCAAAAGATTTGGGTATAAATCTTTTCCAAGGTTATTTGATGAATCATATGATGAGATTCCAAATAATAATTTAAGAAAACAGAAAATTCTTCACGAAATTGAAAATTTAAACAAAAAGAAATTAGCAGAACACAAGAATTACATTGAAGATATAGTTGAGCATAACTATAATGTATATAAAGATAAAACATTTCAATTAAGAAATCATTTAGATGATTTATTGGCCAATAACTAGAAAAAATTGTTGACATTTGCCTAAATATGTCTTATAATAACAAAATTATTGAGGCATACAACAAATGGCAAAAAGATTTTATTCAGGTAAAACATATTCGCACTCAACTGGTCACAGTTGTGCGTTTAGACAATGGCGAGCAGACAGTCATTGTAATTTAATCCATGGTTATGCTCTACAATTTGAATTCACTTTTGGTGGAGACGAATTAGATGAACGTAACTGGATAGTGGACTTTGGGGGACTAAAGCCACTCAAAGAATGGTTGAAGTATATGTTCGACCATACATACTTAGTAGCCGAAAACGATCCTGAATTAGATACAATTAAGATGTTACAAGAGAAAAACTTGATCGACATGAGAATTGTTTCGCATACAGGTTGTGAAAGGTTTGCTGAGTTGGCTTTTGACAAAGCAGATGAAATTGTTAAGGAATTAACAAATGGCAGATGTTGGGTACAAAAAGTCACAGTAAGAGAGCATGAGCATAATTCTGCTACTGTAGAACTTGCTGATCACCAAAAAATGCGTTTCATAGAAAACGTACAATAAAAAGAGAAAAGATTATACTGAGGTGGCACCCTTAACTGCTCAGATAATTAAACATAATGATATACAGAACGTAGAAAAGGTAACTGGTGCCTTTACTGATTAAATTCGTTATCAACCTTTCTTCTAAAATTATAATAATTGTTTACACACAGATTTGCCATGTCGGCAAATTGGTTTAATTGAAAATCTGTGCTGTAAAATAAATCTATATTAAATTTACAAATTTCTAAAACTTTATCCTTGTCGGGCGGATTATCTATGAATGATTTTATTGATTTTAGAACCATCTGATATCTAACATCAGCATCAGTTTCTTTATCATATGATTCGTCTATGAGACCGTCAAAAGTTTTAAAACCTAATTGTCTAACTTTAAGCAAACTAAATGCATTACCAATGATAACAAATGGCATGCCCCAAGCAATTGGCTTAAAAACCTTTTCACTGATAAATCGTATAGGATACGGTGTATAACCTTGCTGGAGTATCTGTGACTCTACTGACATATAACTTTCTGTACCAATGTACAATTTTGATTTTAACATCCATTCGTAATTAGCAACCGAGTCATGTTGCATATAACCATCGTCGCCAATATTAGTATCTGGCTCACTTTCAGCAAGTATCGGTAATGTAAAATCTTGCAATAACTCAGGTGCTTCGTCTTTATCTTTGATCTCTTGCAAACTAAAATAACTATTGTCCAAATACCCATCTTTATATAAATCATTAACTACAGCGACTCTGTGTGCTTTGTATGTGCGATTTAATAGTAATAAATCTTTTGTTTTTTCTGTTTTCTTTTGTAAATTAAAAAATGCTGTTACATCTAAGTCGTTGGTTTGATCTAGTTTTGAACCTTTATATGTAATGCCACTTTGCACCCATGTATCATATAAAAAATATTCAAACACAACAATACTAGCAGGCACGTTATTAACAGTAAACCATTTTTGCAATCCATTATGTGAATTTGGTTTAACAATGTTAATATGGAATGGTGCGACAGCATCGTTGCATTCTTTAATATATTCAAACACATTATACATAGATAGTTTAGGATCATGATCTAAGAACTCTGGTTCCCATACATCCGAAATAACAATATTAAAATTAGGTACTGCTTTTAACCAAAACTCTCGCGACAATACACATGCAAGATGTTCACTCATTGTTATATGAATAGCAACTTCGTCGCCATATGAATCTGTTAATCTCCTGCCTATTTGGTCAAGCAGGTCAATGTCTTCGACTGCTAATCTAAAAGGCGATACAGTTACACTTTTGCCATACTGTGAAAAATCTAAATTGCTGTCATACATAGGAGACCTAGATAAAACATGAAAGATATCATGCTCAATATAATCCTTGCCAACTAAAGATAGTTCAGATTCCATTCTTTCAACTTTCTCTCTATCAACATAGTACCCATCTTTGTATGTGCTGATATCGAGTGGTACGAATATATTAATCATTGATATTGTGTTCGTCTATCCTATCGATCATAATACGCATTGGATCTACAATTCTGCTAGACACCCAATAAGTATCATGGATCATATTAAAATTATGCTCTAAATTTAGGCGTATTTCTTCTATACTGTGTTCTTCAGAAAGAAATTTTTCATAAGCATCAAACATGGCTTGTATTCTAAGATTGTAATTTTCTAATTCATCATAACTTTCATCAAACCATTCTGGGAATGTCTTAAATCCTAAATCTCTAATACGTTGTAACCCATGCTGGTTACCTACAAACATAAACGGCATGCCCCATGCCATTGCTTTAAATGTTTTTTCAGTTAAAAATCTAACTGGGTGTGGTGGTTTATGATCTATAATTAAATCTCTTGCCTGGCTTTCAGTTATAATTTTTACTCTGCATTTTTGTGGCCATGCTAAATTAAATTTCCTGTCATGACGTATCGGTATGTTATTACCAGATATATTATCATGTGGCTCTAATTCTGCTTGTTTAGGCAACATGCTTAAAATCCTCTGATCAATTTCTGCATCTTCACCAGGAGTAACCATACCTAACTCTTCTTTACCGCAACTCCATATCATATTTTTTAACAAGCCACGTTTTTCTGCTTCTACGATAGTTGTTAACCTATGTTGCTTTGGCATACGATTCAAAAGTAATGCATCATACTCTTTATTGTCATGCCAAATACTGTCCATAACATTATCTATGTCAAACGGTTGATCGTCCATTGCTTCTTCCCAATCCATCATATCCATATTCCTAGAAGACTTAATACCACATACATTATTTGTATCAAATAAAAAGTATTCAAACGGTATAACTTCAAAATCAATGCCTTGTGATTGTAAAAAATGAGTATAATCTTTATCTGAGTTTGGTTTTACATAAAATCGCTTGTGTTTACATTCTCCTGCCGGTTTAAGATGCCTTTTACAATTTTCTACAAAATATTCCCAAACTTTAAATCCACTATCGTTAGTTGTCGTATTACCTTTTGTGGTTAGTTGTGGTCCACACTCCCATACATCGCTAATTACAGCACTAAATTCTGGGTGATTAAAGAATTTACCAAATGTTGCGCCTTGTAAACAAAATGCCGCTTTTTCAGATATGGAAATAACTACACGCCAATCTTGGATAGGCTCAAAACGTTTTACTAAATCCACCCAAAAAGGACTTTCCACATTAATAGCATCGGCAATGTCAATTGCTACTGGATATATAAAATGATCTGGCGTCAAGTTCACACTTATTTCTCTGCGTAAACGTTTTGACCTTTTTAATAACCATCTAGTATAATCATGCTTATTTAAATATTCAACAATATCGTGTTCTTTATCAGATAACGAATCTGCAATATAGGCCTTTGCTACTTTCTTTTGAACTACCTTGTGATCTGTAGGATTTACAGTTGCGTTAACGAAAATTGTTCTCATATGTGTATATTATCCGATAAATATGTGTATGTTATTTGGTATCCTAACATTAATTACTGCACTGGCTATTGCCGGTGTTGCCGCATGGTTTTCCATTGTCGGCTTAATGCTACTATTTAGTGGTATGCCTATGAGTATAGCCGTAATGGCTGGCACATTAGAAGTAGGTAAACTATTAACTGCCAGTTGGCTTTATAGATACTGGAATGAAACCAGTATCATGTTGCGAGCCTACCTCACGGCCGCGGTTGTTATACTAATGGTAATCACAAGTATAGGTATTTTTGGTTATCTAAGTAAAGCCGCTGGAGATCAAGCAAGTGATACAGGAGATGCAGTAGCAATAGTAGAACGTGTTGATGCTCAAATAGCCAGAGAAGAAAACAAAATAGACATACTGGAAGACAGGATATTAAGTATAGGCGGCAGTATAGATGTTAGTGCAAGTATTGAACAACAAGAAGAAATCAGAGATGGTGCCTGGGCAAGAGTGCAAGGCGACATAGATTATAACCAAGAACAAATAACAACTGTCAGAGATCAACTTAAAGTTGACCTTGCTCAGCAAGATGCAAGACTCAGTGAACTAGACAAAGCAGTAAATGATCTTAGAGCAAAAGGTGTAGAAGTTGTTACACTCGACGAAGGCGGTATATTCCAAAGTGCTGATGTAGAAAAAATAGATTACATTGCACAGGCCTCAGAACTTAGAGCAAGTCAGCAAGTAGAACGCGATGAACTAAAAGAGGAAAAAGAAAACCTACGTTCACAAGCAAGTAAAGATATAAAAGTATTCCAAGACGCAATAGACAACTATAGGCAACAAGCACAAGATACTATTCTAGGTGCTAACAGTGAAATTAACAGATTAAGAAACAGCAGTCAAGATCAGCAAGATGATAACATTATCAAGATAGATGAACTTACAGGGCAAATAGACAACATTTACGTCGAGATAGCAACACTTAAAGACGAGAAGTTTGGAGCAGAACAAAAGGTTAGAACTCTAGATAGAGAAGTTGGACCTATCAAGTATCTTGCACAATTAATATATGGCAATGATGATCGCGATGTATTAGATCAAGCAATACGTTTATTCATTCTACTATTGGTATTTGTGTTTGACCCATTAGCAGTTATGCTAGTTATTGCCGCTAACCAAACATTATTACGTTATGGTATTAACTTAGAAAGCAGTGGACCACCAATGCCACCTAAGGAACCTGATCCAGAGCCAGAGCCAGATGTTGATATAGAAGAGATATCAGACGAAGATTACAAACCACTACCAAGTGCTGTTGACGATGCCGCTGATGTAATGAGTGGTTACGATGGTAGAGACAAAACTTTCTTTGAAAGTATCAACGAACCTATTGTAAATATTGACAATCAAAAAACAGAAGACATAGTAAAGCAAATTGAAAAAACAGAAAAATTAGAAGAAGATCTCAATACCATATTAGGTGGAAAAACAAAAGCACAATTAATGCAAATGGCACTAGACGGTGGCATAGAATTACCAGCACAATTAAGTAAGGCCGAAATGGTTGCTAATGTTATTACCAACTACGACAGTATCACCAAAAAAAAAATTTAAAAATTGATAAACTAGAAACTGAATTAAAAGATTCAGAATACAGGTATCAAAAGCAATTAGACGAATTAAACGATAAGTATAAACGAACACTAGAAAATCTCGAAGATGCCAAGAATTCGCTTGACATAAAACCAAAAGAAGTTATAATAGAAAAAGAAGTCATTAAGGAAGTTATAAAGGAGGTTCCTGTTGAGGTCGAGAAGATTATCGAAGTCGAACGCAAGGTTGAGGTCCCAAAGGAGGTTGTGGTCACACGCGAAGTCGAAGTCCCAGGACCAGAGCGTATTGTTGAGGTCCCCGGACCAGAACGAATCGTGGAACGAATTGTCGAAGTTGAAGTCCCAGGACCCGAAAGAATAGTCGAAAAAATTGTCGAAGTTCCTGTAGAGCCAAAGCCAAAAACCAAAGTACCCAATAGTTGGACGTTTACTCCTAAAACGGAGTTGCCAGTAGATAACGATGATAAAGACACAGATAGTAAATACTACATTAAGAAACCAAAAAGTTAATGACAGAAGACAACAGCACAGATAAAAACTCGCTATCATGTAATTTTTGTGGTAAGCATAGGAACGAAGTTAATAAACTTGTAGCGGGTCCAGATGTTTACATTTGCAACGAATGTATAGAATTGTCATATAAAATCATAGACGACGAGTTCACCGAAGAAGATTTACAATTAGACAATATTGCTGATCCTAAAGAGATACGTGAATATTTAGACAAATATATCACAGGTCAAGATTATGCAAAAAAAGTTTTAAGTGTAAGTGCATACAATCATTATAAACGTATTGAGTCACCAGTTGTCGATGATGTTGAAATAGAAAAAAGCAATATACTAATGCTAGGACCGTCTGGTGTTGGTAAAACATTATTGGCTAAGACACTATCTAAAAAATTAAAAGTGCCATTCACAATAGCAGATGCAACAACATTAACTGAAGCAGGTTATGTAGGTGAAGATGCAGAAAGTGTACTAGAACGTTTAATACAAGCCGCTAATGGAGACATCACACTAGCAGAAAAAGGAATAGTGTTTATAGACGAAGTAGACAAAAAGGCCCGTAGCAGTGAATCTAACACGTCTACACGCGATGTTAGTGGAGAAGGTGTTCAACAAGCACTCTTAAGATTAATAGAAGGCACAACAACGTACATTAACGTTGGTTCAAATAAATTATCAAGTGAAAAAATAGAATTCAGTACTGATAATATACTGTTTATATTAGGCGGTGCATTTGTTGGTATTGACAAAATTATTAAAGCAAGACTAAACAAGAAAAACAAAATAGGATTTAATTCTGCACTTGATAATGAAAACGAATTAGATAAAGATGTGTACTTACATGCTACACACGAAGATATTATACAATACGGTTTAATACCAGAACTAGTAGGTAGACTTCCTGTATTGTCAGGTTTGACAGACTTAGATGTTGATGACTTAACACACATACAACAAGAAAGTAAAAATAGTGTAAGTAATCAAGTCAAAGCATTGTATAAACTTGAAGGCATTGATGTAGGCTTTACAAATAATTTTTATAAAACAGTTTCTGAAAAAGCATTAAACTTAAAAACAGGCGCCAGAGGAATACGAAGTGTATTAGAACAATTTTTTATTGAACTAACATACAACATTACAGATCTTAAGGCACAAAAAGTTAAAGAAATTTACATTGATGATCTTGACCATGAAACTATTTCATATATTAAAGAGGTTGACAATGCAGAAGATAACTAGTATAATAAAAATAATATTAAAAAGAGGTAATTTTGAGTAATAAATTTAAAGGTAACGATATCAAGAAAGGATATCAATATGATCGCAAAAAGAAGCAAGACTTCAAAAAGAAGTACGAGCCACGTGATCCATTTGATCCTGCTATATATGTTCGCAATGGTAATGTAGATCAAGCAATTAGAACTCTTAAGAAAAAGTTATTGAAAGATGGCTTTCAAAAAGAACTTGCTAAAAGAGAGTACTACGAAAAGCCATGTGAAAAACGCAAACGCAAAAAAGCACAAGGCGTAAAAAAAGCACAGAAATCTTTTCGTGATAAAGTAATGAGAGGTGAAGCATTGCCTCCTGTTAGAGGTGGTCAAAAACATCTTAAAGGTAAAAGATCACTAAACAAATATCGTGCAACTAAAAGACTCCTTCAACAAAGAGATTGGGCAAGGAAGTAAGCATGAAATATGACTTTGCACTTGTAAGTGGTGGGTTCGATCCTGTACACTTAGGACACTTACAAATGTTACAAGAAGCAAGTAAGTTAGCAGACAATGTAGTGGTGCTACTTAACAGCGACGAATGGCTGACTAGAAAGAAGGGCAGACCCTTTATGGACCAAGTCCAACGAAAAGCCATATTGGAAGAAATGAATTGTGTTAGTCAAGTAAACATACAGTCTCAAGATGCAGATGACAGTAGCAGTAATGCTATTATGAACTTTGCTATAAGACATCCTGAAGCAAAAATATGTTTCTGTAACGGAGGTGATCGTAGTGACACCAAAAGAATACGAGAAACAGATGTATGCAATAAATACGATGTAGCACTAGAGTTTGGCATCGGTGGTGAAGCCAAAGTTGCAAGTAGCAGTAAGTTACTACAAGATTATACAACCACAATAATAGAAAGACCATGGGGTAGATATAAACAATTATATGCTGGTGAAGGATATGTTGTTAAGGAACTTGAGATAGATCCAGGCAAAGAACTAAGCGATCAATTTCATTTTCATAGAAGCGAACACTGGATAGTTTTAAGTGGTATAGGACATCTTAGGCAAGGTGCTACTAGACAAATGCCTGAAAGAGAATTTTATATTCCAGAAGGCGAAAGTGTGTATATTAGACCAGCACAAACACATAAACTAAGTAACCCAGGCCAAGTGCCATTGCGTATAGTTGAAGTTTGGGCAGGAGAGATATTAGAAGAAACCGACATTAAAAGATTGGATGTTGGACCAAACTATGGAGAAAAATGAAAGAATTAGGAATGACAATGTTAGGAGTTTTAGCAATAGGTATTTTCTTTGTTGCTAAAGTATATCCAAATTTAGAATACACTGGTTACAGCAGTAACAGTTCATGTACAGGACAATGCTATGTTGACTATGTAGCACTTAATGGTACAGCACCAGAGATAGAGCAACGCAAACAAGCATTGGCTAACTTGGACGAGTTCAGTGACATCAGAAGTTTATGGGCAGGTTGTGCCGCATGTCACGGACAAGCAGGTGAAGGTATGGCAGTATTCCCTAAACTAGCAGGACAGAGTTCAGACTATATTGTAGATAGACTTAACACTTACAAGAATAGAGGACAAGTAGGTGCAATGAGTTCTACTATGTGGGCACAGGCAGGAATGCTTAGTTCAGACCAAATGGAACAAATAGGTAAGTTCATAGAAGCAGGCTTACCAGGAAAATAAGGAATTATGGAATTGAAAGAATTAAACACATCTAAAGTATGCGATATACTAAACAGAATTGTGGAAATGGAAATGGCTGGAGTTGTACGTTATGCTCACAGTTCACTAATGGTAACAGGACCTAACAGGATTCCTATTGTTGCCTTCTTACAGGAACAAGCAAACGAAAGTTTAACACACGCCTTACAAGCAGGTGAATACATCACAGGCTTTGGCGGACACCCAAGTCAAAACATTTCTGCTATTGAAGAAAATCACAATCATAGTGTTGAACAAATTCTCACAGAAAGTTTACAACACGAAATGGGTGCTGTAGAAATGTATAAAGAATTACTTATGGAAGTTGCAGACGCAAGTATTATGTTGGAAGAATATGCTAGAGGTCAAATTGGCATGGAAGAACAACACGCATTAGAAATAAGGAAAATGCTACAAGACTACAGTTAATGGATAACTCGCAAAAACTCCATTTATCAAAAGCAGTAACTTGGAGGATTATCGCGAGTATTACAACAGCCTTAATAGCATTGTCATTTGGATTACCACAAAAAGCAGTAGCAGGTGTATTTGTAGCAGACTTGATTATTAAGTTTATATTATACTATGGCCATGAAAGAATGTGGTATAATTTAGCAAAATTGTTTGAGAATGATCAGAAAGGTAATTCGTAACCAAATAATTTGCAATCCTCATAATAAAGTTCTACAAATAAATCTTTAAATTTGTTATTGGTACCCAAATGTTTGGAAGGTCTTCCAAACTTTTTATCCACTCCTACATTAAAATGGCCTGATGGTTCCACTCCATACTTATTAGAAATATCTGGCCAAAACTTACGATCCATTTCTTCATACCAGTATATGTTCCAATCGTTTGTAACAAAATGATGTTGAGGTCGCAAGTGATTATCAAATACAAAAGATGTGCCTTTGTTCATAAAGCCTGCTGGATCTAACCGAAATTGCATCTCGTTTACTTTGTAGGCTGATAATCTATGTATTGCAAATTTTTCTAAAACAATAAAAAATCTTGAGTCAAACCCTGTTCTATTAATATAATCTTTTAAGTTCCATTGCCATACAAATTCTGATATTAGTCTGTCATAAGGATTACGAATAATAGTAAATTGATCTGTACAATTTTCACTAGGCATTATAAGATGGTCTATTAGTTCTGCGTGAAAATGCTGTGGGTTACAAGGTACTTCATTGTAGCCTGTGATTTTAGGCTCGTTCATATATCCGGCATCCCAACCGCCCTTCATAAAAGCCTTTTCTACGGCAGTTCCACCGCATTTTGGTACATGTACAAATAGAACTAAGTCGTCACCATTATGAAATAGAGGCATTTTTTTCTTGACCTTTGGTTGACATTGTGTTATATTTATAACTATGACAATGCATCTACAACAAGGTCTGAGTACCATAAACACTCGTAAAATACGCAAGTTGCCTAAGATGACTAAGGCAAAAATGGCTGAACTAGAACTAGATTGGCGTAAGCATAACAAACAATGCAAACGCAATCATATGCACGATTTTAGGTACGACACACTCGAAGCATATATCAACTATCGTTATGGTATTAAGAAAAGACTTGACCCACGTGATAGATCTTTGTTCAAGCCTATGCAACAGCAAACTAACTGGCGAGCAGAGCAGGATAAAGACCACAGAGAAAAATATCCTAGTATGATGGAACAAGCAATGAAGAACGGTACATTCAATACTGGCATGGACGGTAAAGGCACTAAAAAAGAGCCAATGAAGTACACAGGAGACCTTATACAAGGTATTGCTACTATGCATAAAAGTAATGCAGTACCTGTAATGAAAGGCACAGATCAAGCAAAAGACATAGCAAGAATGAGGAGAGGCTAATGTTTGAGAAGATAGTTGAATTTATTGTTATAGCGATGGTTTTAGGAATTTTAGGTGCTGGTATTTATGTAGCATTTGATAGTCGTTATGAAATGATAGAAAAACAAAAATACTTCGATGATGTAAATTATAAAGATACAGATAAAATTGCATGAATCAAAATTATCAAGAACTATTGAGACAACACTATGCCGAACAAGGTATAGTAATACCTGCAGGCTTTGAATTGCCTGTATGTGATCACCCAATAGAAAAATGGTGTAGTAACTGCGACTACGATTGTGAAACTTATGAGAAGATAACGCATACTAGAAAATATCCTCAAATTTATTTTTTCGATGATTGAATTAGCAAAATTAGATAACGGAGAATTAATCTACGGTACATACGAAGAATGTGAGGCTTATGCGGATCAGCAAGACTCTTGTGTTGATAGATATCTTGACCACGTTAATCCGTCTACAGTTTATAAAAACTTTAAATATGTAGGAAATAACATTAGTAACCCTTATAGTGTTAGTGTACCTTTTGATTACAGAAAGCAAAGAACTAAAGGCACATTTAACAATGCAGGGGTGAACCAAGATAAATGGTAAACAAATATGTCAGCAGATAAACACTTCACAGGCAAAGGCTCTAAACAGAGGCCCACCGACCCAAAAAATCCCACAGCATATCAAGACAACTGGGAAAAAATATTTGGCAATAAAAAGAAATCAACAGATGATAAAGATAAACCCAAATCTAGTTGAGGATTCCATACCTCTTTGGAAAGGCAAATTAGAATATCCTATAACTGCTACAGAAATAAGTGAACAGTCCGAATGGGAAGAAATAGCACCGCATAAATTTATGCTGTCTGAACCAACAGGCGAAGCAGAAAGTAACATACTTAATTTGCTGGATTACTTTACATCTAAAAAAGTACTAGAGGATTTGCCTATTATAGGGATGGCTAATGAAATTTTAAAAGAATGGCCTACACAACAAATCACTGATATTGATTTTTTAAAGAAAAGCCTACATGCAAGTATTACAATAGAAAAACACGAAGTTGAACGCAAAGAGTTGCCAACTACTGATGACAGGTTAACATTTGGCAAAATAATTGTAAACTTAACAGACTACTTACTTACACCACCTATTCAATTTACAAGCAATGTAGCATGGCCAGTAGAAGATGTAATTTATGAACATGATTACGACTACTTAGATGCTTTATTTTTCTTAAATTCAGATAAACTGTATCACAGTTCTCAAAATAACAGCAAAAGAGATGCATACTTTTTAGTGTGCAATCTTACATTTGAGCCACTTTTTCTGGTTGACAACGACTCCTAAATCTAGTATAATATACATAAATTGTTAGGAGTAATTTATGATAGAGATACTACAGGAAATAACTGACTGGGGCAAATACCCAGTTGCAAATGGTGTTTATCATGTTAATAGTGCAGGACAACTAGTCCAACACAATGATACTGTATTCAAAACCCCAATAAAACAATTCTCCAAAGCAAGACGCAAATTTAAAAAAATAGGCGAACGACCAGAAGAACTTGCCGCCGATGTTATCCAAGTACAAGGTAGCAATGGCAAAGTATACACTATTGAAGATGGCAAATGCAGTTGCCCTGGTTATACGTTTAGGGGGAACTGTAAGCATGTTAAACAAGTTGCTTAAAACTATAGTCGATATAAGTGTTGTTGCTTTATTAGTATTTGGCTTAACAGCATGTGGAGGCGGTGGTGGTTCATCGGCTGTCGCTACAACTACATCTGCACCAACATATCCTTCTAATGGTACAAAATCAGGTAGTGAATATTGTGGTACCGATGACAACGAATGGACATTATATCAAGACTATCATAACGGTAGCGGTGGTACTTACACATCAGTAGTTGAAGAAAATTCTGCTACTTGTGGCTGGAAAGAATTACCAGCATGGCAAGGCGAAGACTATAGCGAGTATGACAGCAACTCTGATCAATATGCAGTAATACAATACAACAGAAAAGAATTTGACGAGTATGACTTGTCTGCAATGGAACTTAATTTAGAAGGTAATGAATACTTTGCATACAAAAATACAGGCATGATGTATTCTGAAAACACAGGTTGGCGTAATGCTAGTACATGGCACGAAAATGAGCAATCAGAAGCCGGATACTCATACAGTTACGAAAAAGGACCAGCACCGATTGTTATGGACATAAACGGCGATGGCTTACAAGATATGATGTATGCACATAGGTTTGGTCCTAATCACAACGACTGGTTACCACGTGCAAAACTTATACCACTTATAAATCAAGGTAATGGAAGACTACAAGTTGACCCAGATGTATTTGTAGGTTACGAAATTCCTTTTAGTGGCGATATGTATGTTAGCCATGTTGCTGATTTTAATGGAGATGGCAAAGACGATTTTCTAAATATAGGAGAAGGACCTGTATTACTTTTATCAGAATATGGCGGACTTGCAAATCATACAGATAGATTAATATCACAGATGTCTGACATGGGGTCAATTGACAATGAAAAATATGCAAATGGTATAGTAGAGTTTAATGTATGGACACACACAACTGCTATAGGAGACCTCGACGGGAATGGCACACTTGATGTATTTGTTCCTTCATCTATTGTAGACCAAGACTGCCCAGACTCTCCTTATTGTACAGCATTCACAATGCTCAATGATGGTAACGGTAACTTCACATTAGGTTCTGCAAACTTGCCATACTTAGCAGGTGTAGGTGGCAGTTGGATAGACGACTTTAACAATGACGGATTTGGAGACATAGCAGTATTATATTCTAGTTCGGATCATCACCCATGCAATAACTGTAGTGGTTATGTAATGTATGGTAATGCAGATGGCGATTACACAAGAGATATAAAGCCATTACCTAAAAATTCAGAAAGCCAAAATGGGTCATTGCAAATTATAGGCACTGACTTAAATGACGATGGCTTAACAGATTTGATTACAGGACACACTGGTTCAGAAGGATACTATGTAGGACATCAGTATCAAGTTTTTATAAATGGTGGTAACGGTAATTGGACAAACGAAACACAAAAATACATAGAAACTAAGGAAGTAGAAGGACACCCTACACACGGAGTTCAGTTAGCATACGCCAAGTATGTTGACATGAATGGAGATGGCCATGAAGATATTGTGTCAACAGGTTCGTGGTCATCGCCTATCTATATTTGGGAGAATGGTAAATTTGTAATGCAGGGCAGACTAATAGACTACCTACCATATGCAGGTACAACAGACAACTGTGACCCTACACAAGACCATACATGTGGTAGTGTAATACAAGGACACAACCCTATTAACATTAACGGAGATAACATATTAGATTTTGTACAAGTTATAGAATACGGCTCAGATCAAATGTCTGGAATAGTATTAACGCAAATAAATGGTAAAAAATTGCCTTTTTAGGTTGATTTTTATCCAAAAAGCACTATAATATATATTATAGATGGTAAATAAAAATGCGAAGAGATCTTCAAAAGAGCACGGGCCTTTAAATGTAGGTCTTCAAAAGTGCTCGGGTTGAACGCAAATGTAGAAGGAAAGCGAAAGCAATCCTTTTTAGGCTACCCAACAAAGGACTGGAGATGGCAACATCAAAGGAAACCAAGAAGTGTAGCAAGTGTGGTGAGGAGATACAGACAACACACAAACCAGAAACGACCTCACAACGCGACTTTTTCATTCGCCATAATGGGTATGAAAATTTTAGGAAAATAAAATAACTTGCTAAACAATAGGAGATTATTATGGTAAACAAGCAAATCAGATTCTCTACAGAATCACTTTCCCCACTATTTAAAGCCAGCATTGGCTTCGACAACTTAGTAAACGAGTTCTTCAATGAGCCACAGTTTACAAATTCTACAGGGTATCCCCCTTACAACATATCTAAAAACAAAGACGATGTCTATGAAATTACTCTTGCAGTTGCAGGATTTAAAAAGTCAGATATCGAAATTGAATTAGAAGACGGTACACTAAAAATTACTGGAACTTCTAATGTTTTAGATGCTGATGAAGTTGAATACTTACACAAAGGTATTGCAGAACGCAACTTTGTGAGAACATTCAAACTTGCAGAATATGTTGAAGTTAGTTCAGCAAAACTCGAAGATGGTATTCTAAGAGTTGGCTTAGAGAGAAATGTCCCTGAGGCAATGAAGCCTAAGAAAATAGATATTTCTTAATTTTAACTAGTGGCGGGATATTGCCAATGTGTGGTACCCGCCACACCATAAACAAGTAAATAAGAGTAATGAGTAAAGCAGATATTAGAACCAGAAAAACAGTAAACCTCAAATATCCTGACAGGTTTAAGATTGTTATTTTGAATGACGATTACACACCTTTTGATTTCGTTATACAATTACTTGTTGAACTGTTTAATAAAAACATAGACGAAGCAAAGAAGATTACATCACAAGTTCATGATCAAGGTCAAGGCGTTATAGGTTACTACAATGCCGAGGTAGCCGAGCAGAAAACTAATGAAGCAACTGTGGCTTCACGAACAGCAGGATATCCTCTAGTCGTGAAGGTGCAGAAAGCATGAAGCAATTTGACGAAGTAAATAAAAATTACAAAGAAGGCTTTTCAACTGACATAGAATCTTTCTCACTGCCACCTGGCTTAGATGAAAATGTAGTAAGATCTATTAGTAGCATGAAAAACGAACCCAAGTGGTTGCTAGACTTTAGACTAAAAGCATTTGCACATTGGCAAAATAGTATTGAACCTACATGGTCAGCATTAGAATATACCCCCATTGATTACCAAAGTATTTCATATTATTCAGCACCAGAAAAATTTAACAAAGAAGATATCCCACAAGAGATTTTAGATACGTTTGAAAAGTTAGGCGTACCTTTGCATGAACGTAATGCATTACTAGGACTAGAAGAACCAGACCCAAATATTATTCCCACAGTGGCCATTGACGCAGTATTTGATAGTGTCAGTGTTGCTACAACATTTAAAGCAGAATTAGAAAAGCACGGAATTATATTTTGTAGCATAAGCGAAGCAATTGAAGAACACGAAGATTTAGTTAAACAATACTTAGGTACAGTTATACCTATCAAAGATAATTACTTTGCTACACTTAATTCAGCAGTATTCACAGACGGCACATTCTGTTACATACCACCTGGTGTAACATGCCCAATGGAACTTAATACTTACTTTAGAATTAATGCTCGTAACACAGGGCAGTTTGAACGTACATTAATTATAGCAGACAAGGACAGCAAGGTTAGTTACTTAGAAGGCTGTACAGCACCAGCCTACTCGCAGAATACATTACATGCGGCGTGTGTAGAACTAGTGGCTCATGAAAATGCAACTATTAAATACAGCACGGTACAGAATTGGTATCCAGGTGACGAGAACGGTGTAGGCGGTGTATATAATTTTGTAACAAAGAGAGGACTATGTAAAGGTGATAACAGTAAAATATCTTGGACCCAAGTTGAAACAGGTTCCGCAATTACTTGGAAGTATCCTTCCTGTATATTACGAGGTGACAATAGTGTTGGTGAGTTCTATAGTGTTGCGGTAACAAAAGGCAAACAACAAGCAGACACAGGAACCAAAATGTTCCATGTAGGAAAGAACACAAAAAGCACTATCATAAGCAAGGGCATAAGTTTCGATGATAGTGTAAACACTTACAGAGGCAAAGTAAGGGTAAACAAAGGTGCCACAGGTAGTAGAAACTACACTAGGTGTGATAGTTTAATGTTAGACAACAGTCTAGCAATTACACTACCAACAGTAGAACAACACAATAACGATAGTGTTGTTGAACACGAAGCAAGTACTAACAAAGTATCTGAAGACCAATTGTACTACTTAAACACATTAGGCATAGATGAAGAAAATGCAACTAATCTAATTGTAAACGGATTCTGCAAAGAAGTTTTTAAAGAACTTCCTTTGGAATTTGCCGCTGAGGCAAGACAACTTTTAAACGTAACACTAGAAGGAGCAGTTGGATGATTAAAGTAAGCATGAATGACATTGGTGGAGAAACAGTAAAAGACAATGACGTATATTTGTTAAAGGATAATAAGTTTGGCAACAACTTAACATTAAGTAGTACATTTTTAAGAGCAAATCAAAATACAAACGGACATACCCATAGTGGTCAAGAAGAAGTATATATGTTTGTATCAGGTGAAGGTGAAATGGAAATAAATGACAATCGCTTTCCTGTTAAAGGAGGAGATGTTGTTTGTATCAATGACGGAGAATTTCACAAAGTATATAACACAGGACATCTAGGATTATATTTTGTCTGTGTGTTTGACGGAGGCAGAAACCATTAAACCTTTAATTATATGTGGTGGTTGTAGTTTTACACACTCGCCAGACAGTTGGGCACAGGTGCTAGGCAACTACAAAAATATATGGATGAATACAGCACAACTGTATCACTCAAACTGGTTGCAATACGGACGCGAAGTTTGTGGTGCAAACTTAGATCACATTGATCCAGACATCAATAAAGTTTGGGACGAAGGCGAAGATATATCAAAGTATGCAGAAGTTATGGTTGTCGGACAAGGAGCCTCAGGTAATGGACTTAATAGCAGAGTTATCCGAAAAGCAATTGAGCAAAATGCTGGTAGAAAAATTATTGTAATATGGCAACTATCAGGCTGGAACAGATTAGAATATGCAATCAATAGACACGACACAGTAGAGTACGAAGCAATTTTGAACGAAGAAGGCGCAAAGCACATGACGTCAGTAGTCGATGCAAAACGTTTTAGAAATTGTGCTCACATCGACGGCATGCCACATGAGACCGGTCGACCTGCAGGATGGGGCAGAAGAATTAATGAAGAAATGAATTTAGAGGATCACCCTGAATGGACTCCTGATCAATATAGTCCAGAAAACAGAGTATGGTTAAAGCAAGGCGGTGGTGCAAGTGGATGGGAAGGTTCTATGATGTATGACACTTTAAAATTTCAAGGCATGAATTTATCCACAATAGATCATCAATCTGTATACAACCTAGAAACAATAGAATACATGAAATTATTTTGCGAATCGCGAGATGTACAATTACTAATGTTTCCTGGTTGGTATTGGTGTTGGGACGGTATGCTTAGATTAGAAACATTAGAACGCACACTTATATCCAAAGAAGTATTAAGTAGAGTCGGCATTGATGCAGTAGATAATATAGACGGTTTTGGAGGTATTGCAGAATGGGGTTTACAGGATGAATTATTTAAAACAGAAAATAGCCAAAACCATAACCCACAAATAGAATTAGAAACTGGTTATACATTTACCGCCAACGAGACATCAAGCATTTACGAAAAAGCATTATTAGATAACGGAGAATGGTGGGCAGGCAATCACCCAAGTGCATATACTCACGCCAAATTTTGCAACAAGTGGCTAAAGCCAAAAGTATTAAAAATGCTTGACAACATACACTAAATTAGTATATAATATAAACATGAAAATTCAAGACCTTAGTATAGCAATCGATAATCAAGAACTATTAAAACAGTTTAATAGAACATTTGTATCTGGTGAAACAGTAGTTATCATTGGCCCTAACGGCTGTGGCAAAAGTACATTTGCACACGGCATTATGGGCAGAAATGACATTGAAGTAGAAGGTTCTATTAAGATCGATGGACAAGAGATTACAGATTTAGAAACTAATGAAAGGTCAAAACTAGGCCTGTTTGTTAGTTGGCAAACACCACCAGAACTTCCAGGTGTGTCAACATTTGGTTTAATCAAAGGAATTAAAGAAATTAAATCTAAAGATATTGGCAAAGAATTAAAAGAATTCAAAAGTATTCTAAACGATGTTGGATTACCAGAAACATGGACTACTAGGCCTGTTAATGTAGGAGGTAGTGGTGGCGAAAGAAAAAGAGCAGAACTATCTAACTTACTATCATTATGTCCTGCGTATGCAATACTCGATGAAATAGATACAGGTCTAGATTCAAACGGACTTAAACTAGTGGTAGATATAATCAATCAAAGAAAAGATAAAAATCTTTCAACAATGTTAATTACACATAATATCAATACTGTACAAAATCTAAATTATGATTACGGCTTAATGTTTGAAAAAGGCAAACTTATAGAAATTGATAAAGAAACTGTGGAGAGAAAATTAAGAGACGGATATGAGTAAATCATGCGAATCTCTACTTGATCTACTTAAAGACATTGACGACTCGCAATGGTCCATTAATGCTACAAAAAGCCATATCAATAAACAAATTTTTAATAAACTAGAGTCAGTCAATTACAAAGAAGAACAATACTCATCTAATATATTTAAAAGTCTTTGGACTAAAGAAATAGAGTTTCCTTTATCTGATAACAAAAGTAAGTCTACAATATACAGCAACGGTTTTAATGACGAGATACCTGAAAATGTATTATTCAAAAACGGAATGCTAGACGGTAACTACGAACTAAAAGACATAGGCGGACACATATGGCATGACACTGGCGAAGCACATGGTAACGTTTATGATTATTATTCTAAGTCAATTGATGTATTAAGTAACAGCACTATACCTGGTATGTTAGCAAGTGTACTCACAGGTGGTACTAGTGTCCTAATGTTAAATAGTTGGGATAAAGGTTACACATTAAATATTAAGAATAAAGACACAGAAGAAGGCAATAATCTAAACACAGGTTGTTACCTAGTTCATATAAGAGATAAGTCGACTATCAATATAAATGAAAAAATTGAAACAGCATCAGATCTATATCTAAATAAATGGATTTATATTTTAGGTTATGACAGTAAATTAACATTGACCAGAAATGTTATAGGTAGCAACGGACTAATAGACGATGTAACTATTATACAATATCCAGGTAGTGAACTAGTTGTAAACACATACGACAAAGATCCACAGTGGCGACACTTAGACATAACTGCATATCAAGATACTAAGACAACAATCAATGGTAGTGTGTTATGTAAAAACTCTAGTTCATCTCATAATGTAATTGTCAATCATAAAGGCAACAACGGCACTAGTACAATAAAATATCACTCTGCAATTTACAGTAACAACGTTACTGACTTCATAGGTAGTATAAATGTCGATAAACAAGCAGTAGGTACAGAGTCCAGTATGATAAACAAAAACTTATTAATGGACAAGACTAGCAAGGCAAAATCGATACCCAAACTAAATATCAATACTAAAGAGATACAATGTACACACGGTTGTACAATAAGCAACGTAGATGAAGACGAGATATATTATCTTGAAACACTAGGAGTTAGCAAAACAAATGCAAGAAGAATGATTGCAGACGGGCATATACAAATATGATAAACAGCAACACAAGAGATCAGTTTAAAGCACTAAAGTCTGGCAAGGTGTATTTTGACACAGCGGCAACCAGCCTTACTCCTAATGAAGTTGTAGATAAAATGGCTGAGTACTATAACGAGTATCCTAGTAATGTACACAGAGGTAACTATGCTTGGGGAGATGTTGCTACAACAGAATATGAAGGTGTAAGAGACAAAGTAAAAGACTGGTGCAATGCACACAATTATGAAGTAGTATTTACATCAGGTGCTACATTTTCTTCTAACTTAATTTATTACAATTTAAAAAATTTAGGTATATCTAAATCCATAGTAAGTCTTAACGACCATCATGCTAATATTGTACCTTATAGATTACACAACTCTAACGTTGAACAAATACCTGTACCAGATAACGGAGTATTTAATGAACAAGAACTGTTTAAATACGGGTCACTAGACGCACACATTTTGCATATAAGCGGGGTTTTCAATGCAACTGGGCAAATACTGGATATAGAAAAAATTACGCACACAGCAAAAGAATTAGGTGGCTTAGTAGCATTAGACATGAGTCAACATATGAGTCATGAAAGTTTAGACGCAGATAAAGTCAATGCAGATTTTTACTACTGGAGTTCACATAAACACTATGGGCCAACAGGAACAGGTATATTATTAATTAAAAAGTCTATTGCAGAACACATGGAACCACTAATAGGTGGCGGTGCCCAAGTAAGCAATGTAACTGATAGTAAAACAGAGTTTTGGGAAATACCGTTAAAGTTAGAAGCAGGCACACCTAACATAGCAGGAGTTATAGGCACCGGTGCAAGTATAGACTTTATGCAAAAGATTGGCATGGATGTAATACACAGTCACACACAAAACCTATTAGGAATCATTATCAAAGAATTAAGAGAAAGAAAGATACCTATTATATGTGACGAACTACCACTAGAGCAAAGAGGTGGCTTGGTAAGTTTTACCATACCAGGTCAACATTCATATGATGTTAGTGTAGCATTAGGATTAAAAGATATATATGTTAGGTCAGGCAAACTATGTGCCCACCCTGTGGTAAACAAATTATCGGACAATGGATTTATTAGAGTAAGTGTCGGTGTAAACAACAACGAAGTTGATGTTGCAAGATTCTTAGAATCGCTAGACCAAGTATTAACGTATGGATGATTTAAGAAAATTTATTGCTGGCAAAGTAAAAGCAGAACTAACAAAAATATTTGATCCTGAAGTACCAGTAAACATTGTTGACTTAGGTCTTATATACAATGTAGAAATCAATCAAGAAATGGACTGCCAAGTACTAATGACACTAACAGCACCAAATTGCCCAGCCGCAGAAATATTACCAGCAGAAGTACATGCCGCGGCGGCAACTGTCGAAGGCGTACAAAAAGTAAATGTTGATATTACTTTTAACCCACCTTGGAATCCAGATCTTATATCAGAAGAAGCACGTTTTACACTAGGCATAGAATAAATAAATGCTTACGCCACAACAGGTGTAAAAGGAAATATATGAATATAATAAATCACATCACTACTAACCTGAAAACAGTATTAGTAGACAGATGGAAAGACTGGAGCGGAAGAAGTAATAGACCAGAGTATTGGTTCTTTAGTTTGTACGCAAGTCTTATTGCCTTAGTGGCAATGGGAATAGATAACCTTATAGGATTCACATTCTTTAATTGGCTCGATCCATTCTCAGAAAGCAAAAACTCAGGAATACTTGTAGCGGTCTGGATATTGGCAACATTACCAGCATCACTAAGTGTTACTGTAAGACGACTACATGACAGAGGTCATAGTGGTTGGTGGGTAATTGCTTTCTTTGTACCTGTGCTAAACTTCTTACCATTATATTGGTTAGTGAGAGCGGCAAAGGATACACCAGAAGCACTTAAATATAAAAACCCTTATGGGAAACTACCTAAGTAAAGGAGAAAAATAATGTCATCAATTAAGAGAAAAGTACCAGTAATGGATTTTCCTGTCAGAGTAGAAACTGATGAGAATCCAGGATGGAAATGGGACACCTTAACTTATGACCAAATTTTTGCAGGTAAAAAAGTTATAGTATTTGGATTACCAGGTGCTTATACTCCTACTTGCACAACTAATCAATTACCAGGCTATGAGGCGTTCTATGAGCAATTCAAAGCAGAAGGCGTTGATGAAATCTTTTGTTGTTCAGTAAATGATACATTCGTAATGAACTCTTGGTTCAGAGAAGTTAATGTAGAAAAAGTTAAGCCAATGCCAGATGGCACAGGCAAGTTTACTAGACAAATGGGATTCTTAGTTGATAAGAGTGTCATAGGTTTTGGACTTAGAAGTTGGAGATATGCAATGATCGTAAACGACGGTAACATCGAAGCAATTTTCGAAGAGCCTGGTTACAGCGATGAATGTGCAGATGATCCATATCAAGTCAGTGATCCAAACACAGTTTTACAGTTTATCAAATCAGGTACATTACCTAGCATAGACGACCAAAACGAAGATTAAGATTAGGGCGGCCTTAACGCCCTAACCTTTTTATTTCCACATAATAAATACTAGCATGTCCACAAAACACATCACAGATGTGCTGTTCGTAGTGCAGGCTAGAGTAAACAGCACAAGAGTACCAAGAAAAATGATCAGACCATTTGCTAGTACCAGTTTGATTGATGTGTGTTTACGCAAAATTAAAAAGTCCAAGATACCCCAAGAACAATTTATTCTTAGTGCTAACGAAATTCATTTGAAACGATTAGCAGAACATCACGGACTAAATGTTTTCGATAGAAGTGTTAAAAGTGCAAACGAAGAAAAAGATCTAAAGTCGTTATACGAGTGGTATGATCAGTTTCCGCAGTACAAATATGTTGTACTAATAAATGCATGTAATTTATTTCTCACAGTAGAAACAATAAACAATTTTATCGATACATATCTTAACTCTCCAAACGATGGACTATTTGCTGTTACCAATAAGAAAAATTACTTTTGGAATAGCAATGGAGATCTTATAACACCATGGCCAGAAGGATATGAACTAATGAATACTAAAGCAGTAACACCCACATACGAAGGTGCACATTGCTTGTATGCTAGTAGACTAGACTTAATAGGCGAAGGCAGTTTTATGGGCAAGGCGCCATTCAAGAAAGACAATCCAGAAATATTTATTATAGATGAGTTTGAAAGTCTTGACATAGATTATGAATGGCAATTTGATTTATACACATCGTATTGGAAAAAGTTAAATGGTTAAAGTAATAGCAGAAATAGGAATCAATCACAACGGAGACTTAGATCTTTGTAAAAAAATGATTGCCGCGGCAAAAGAAGCCGGTGCTAATTCAGTAAAGTTTCAAAAACGTGACCCAGACACTTGCGTACCAGAGCATCAAAAAAACATGATGCGTCAGACACCATGGGGTGAAATGACGTATTTGGAATACAAACATAAAATAGAATTTGGCAAAGACGAATATGATGAGATACGCAGGTACTGTAAAGAAATAGACATAGACTGGTTTCTTAGTGTGTGGGATATTAAAAGTCTACACTTTGCATTACTATATGGTAACAGACTTGTCAAAATACCAAGTGCATTAGCAACAGACGAAGAACTAGTTAGACGTGCTGGTAGTAACTTTGATAATGTTATAGTCAGTACAGGCATGTGCAACTTCCAAGAAGTTGTGCAAATGACAAAAAGATTTGAATTTACAAGAAACTTAATACTGTTTTATACAGTAAGTGCCTATCCGGCTCCACTAGATCAACTTAACTTAGACACATTAGACTTGTACAAAGAGTTCGGCCACCCTATAGGTTATAGCAGTCATGACGTAGGTGTATATCCTGCGGCCGCCACAGTATTAAAAGGTGTAAAGTATATTGAAAAACATTTTACTACTGATAAAACTTTATGGGGCACAGACCAATCAGCAAGTATGGAGCCAAGCGAATTAAAAGAATTAGTAGAGCAAGTAAGAATGCTAGAGCAAACTGTAGGCAAACGGTTTGATGTATTGCCATGTGAAGAACCAAACAGGAAAAAATTAAGACCATGAAAGTAGCATACTGTCTATCAGGACTTGTAGATAGCGAACAAATAACCATACAAGGTCTGGACGATATACAAGCAACACAACAAATAGACTTTTTCTGCCATACATGGGACGATGCTAAAAACCCTGGTAAAGATATTATAAACAATTATGATTTCAAAAAAACTAGCACATCTACATACAAAGAGTATGAAGATCATATTTTATCACTTGAAGAAGCAGATATGCTATACACTTTATCAAACTCTAATAAAGAAAAACGGCATTTTTTTAGAACACATTTAGCACAATTTTACAGCACAATAAAAAGTATTGAAATGGCTGTACAGCATGACAACTACGATATAATTATTAAAGCAAGATCAAATATACGTTTTGAAAAAACTATGTGCAACTTTTTTGGTAAAAGTTTAGTAAGCGATGTAGAGCCAATTCTCAAAAGAGATTCAGGTGCGTGGAGACACTTCCAACAACCAAAAAGCGATGATAGACCAGATACAAAATGGGATACTTGGCCTGGTTGTGTTGATGGCGTACAAGTAGTCTTTGCTCCTTCGTTTACATTTCCAATATGGAAAAACAATGCACCTTTTTTAGATACAATTTTTGCAATGGAAAAACAATTTGCTGAATCACATATACTGCACCCAAACTTTTTACAAAACATCATGCAGTCATTTATTTGGTTTGCTACTAATACAGATTCATTGGCAATGGAGGCTGACAAGGTTTGGTTTAAATATTTAATGGACAACAATATTGCTATATTCGGCTTTCCTATACAAAGTTGGATGACCAGAGAAAGGAAAATAATAATATGATAGCAATATGGGGTTTAGGTTCAGCAGGTGGTAGATATAAAAACATTGCCAACGACTTAGGTTACACAACAAAGATTTTAAAAAGGCAGGACAACGGAGACAGTTTTGATTTTGATGATTTAGATTTATCAGAAATAGAAGCCGCAATAATATGTACGCCTACAATATTTCATAAAGAACAATCAATAAAGTTTTTAGAAAATAATATCCCTGTGCTATGCGAAAAGCCAATAGCACACACATATCATGATGGCAGAGAAATAATAGACGTTGCCATTAAACACGGAACCAATTTTATGGTAGGTTACAATCAAAGATACTTTGCGGCCTACAAAAAGTTTCAAGAGGCCCAGTGGGGCAAACCCATCTATGCAGAAAGCAAATGGAGTGAACTAGTATCCGGGTGGCATCCACACGAAGACTATAGAGAATCATATGCTGTTAGACCTGACTTAGGTGGAGGTGTACCTTTGACTTTAAGCCACGACTTTGACTGGTGGACAGGTCTATTTGGTGACTTAACTGTTTTAAGTGTACACCACTCCACTGGTGCTCTTGATGTCGATATTCCTACATCTTACGACATTGTACTAGACAATCATGATTCGTCATTGCAAGTAAATATGCATTTGGATTATGAAGGCTCGCCTACTGAAAGATACTACAAAGTAGAGTACGAGAAAGGCACGTTATACTATAACCCAATAGAGTCACTTTGCGAGTTTACACACAAGGATAGCACAATTGAAGAAGTAATAATACCTTCCTTCAGTAATGAAAGAAGCAGTTCTTTTGTAAATACATTTATTAAATTTATGAATGAA
>Ga0181402_1000054_pt1 | contig 36867 bp, 60 predicted proteins | sample 25SPOviralmetaG_FD_130131 | JGI IMG/M metagenome (GOLD analysis project Ga0181402, IMG submission 130131) | Marine viral communities from the oligotrophic San Pedro Time Series (SPOT) site, San Pedro Channel, CA, USA - 25 SPOT_SRF_2011-08-17 | ecosystem: Environmental > Aquatic > Marine > Strait...
TAGAATTGCATATGAAATGGTTATGACAACTGTCGTAAAAAATACAGTTAATCGTTTAATGCAACCAATAAAAAAAGTTTTAACAGATGCTGGATTTGGTGCGCAAGATTTAGAAGTTAAATATGAGCCGCCAATTTCATTTTTCTCTGATGTAAACATTGCAGAAGTTTTAGAGATAAACGAAATGAGAGAGATTATTGGTTATGAAGCAAAACCGGATTACGATAAGCTAACAAACCAAAAGGAAGAGGAAGACGCAGAAGTTGAGGATGGTTTTCACAAAATGCCGGATGGTAGTATAATGGCAGACGAAGATATGAAAAAAGAAGATTATTAATGACTTGGGTAGAGACTATAAATATTAATATGGAAACATATAATGACTATCCGCAGTCAGCAACTAATAATGCAAAGAGGGCTTTAAAATGGGTTGAGGAAAACGGATGGGGAAATTGTGGAACTCCAACTGGAAAAAAAAGAGCATCGCAAATCGCAACGAGAACTCCTTTGAGTAGAGACACAATTGCAAGAGTTGCAAGCTTTAAAAGGCATCAACAACACAAAGACGTTCCATACGACGAAGGTTGTGGAGGTCTAATGTGGGATTGCTGGGGAGGAACATCAATGATAAATTGGGCTATCACAAAATTAAAACAAATAGATAAAAAATAAAAAAAAATAAGAAATGGCAACAACAGTAACGGCAGCAACATTAACAAGCACAATAACAGAAGTAATCACTTTAAATGGTCAAGCACACGGCAACACAAATATTCAAGAGGTTGCAAGTCAAGGCGAAGCATCTTCAAGAATTATGTCAGTAGCTACGGCAGACACAATTTTAATGAATTTTGGCACGGCAGATAGCGCAGGAACTATTGTCGGAGACGATATGAAATATATAAGAATAACAAATTTGGACGACACTAATTTTGTTACATTATCATACTACAATGGCGCAGCGTCTTATTTCAAAATTAAATTACAAGCTGGCGAAAGTCATCTTTTTATGAATAATCAAATGGCTATTGGAGACACTGCATTGGCAGATATGACAATGGTAAAAGGTCAAGCGGACACATTAGCTTGCGATATAGAAATTGCTACAATAACATCATAAAAATATGCCTTATAATAATGTAAATGATTTAGCGAGATTAGTTACAAAAAATGAGGTCATTAGTTCACTAGCAAATGTAAATTTTGACCCAAATTTAATAACTGACGATATAATAAAAATTGCAGAAATAACACATATTGAAAAAGTTATTGGCAGGGAATTTTATGAGGAATTGGTAACACAACACGACCCTACCGGAACTTTAACGACTGCAAATCAAACACTTATGGATGATTTTTTAGTTAGGTGTTTATCTTGGTTTGTAAGATTTGAGACATTAAATGATTTACAATACAATACAACTGGGACTGGTATAATGGAAAACATTGACGATTTTAGTCAAGCCGTTAGTCCAAAACAATTTGATTTAATTAAGCAAGACGTATATAGAAAAGCAACTTTATTTTTGCAAGATATGCTTGATTATATTTCGGATGAAAATAACATAAATAATTATCCGACTTATAAAACAAGTAAATACAGAGACGAGGATGCAATGGGAGACGTAACTGCAAACAAACAAGGAGGAATAATATTTTATTAATAAATGAGCAATTTTCATAGTAAACAAAAAGGAACGCAAGTTCACAATCCTAAAAGATTTGAGGAAGCAAGTAATAATTCATTACTGGCAAAAATTGATGGTAACGTTAGTTATGTAACAACAAATCACATTAGTACGTCTGTTATTACTCCAGTTGCAGATGCTAATGGAACTTTAAACAATAAATATTTTACATTATATTCTAGTAACAATACAATTAAAGTTTTGGTTGTATTTAATGTTGGCGGCTTAGGAAATTTAATTACACCGGATGGATATGATTTAAGAATTAATGTTGCATTAAATACTAATGATAGTGTTGAAAATATTATTGACGCATTAGTAACTGCAATAACAAATGCAAGTTCAACAACACATCGTTTGTTTACAAGCTTAACAGACAATACAACATCGCTAACTTTAGTAAATGAAGCCAATGCAAATAGTGCTGACGTAAATACTGGATTTAGTTTTTCTGTTTCAGAAGCACAATCTACGTTAGAAGAGTATTTAGTTTCAGAAGCAAACACTGGTAAATTAGTTTTCAAATCCGCCGGAGAAGGAATTGGAGACAAACATTTTGCGCATACGCAATCAGTAGCGTCGGCAACTTGGGTTGTTAATCACAACCTAAATAAGTTTCCAAGTGTTACTGTTGTTGATAGCGCAGGGACAGTTGTGGTTGGACAAGTGGACTATAATTCCACGACACAAGCAACACTAACTTTTGTAGGAAGTTTCTCCGGAAAAGCCTACTTTAATTAAATAATAATAATAATAATAAATAAAATAAATAATGGCTATTAAATTTTTAAATAATCTTGATGTGCAAGGCACATTGGATTTAAATGATAATCAACTACTCAATATTGTAGTTCAAAAATTAGCGACAGACCCAACAGTTGTTGAGGGACAAATCTATTACAACACAACGTCTGACATATTAAAATATGCAACGTCAAGTGCTTGGGTTGCATTGTCATCTGCAACTGGGGATATTACTGGTGTTTCTGCTGGGACTGGTCTTAGTGGTGGTGGTAGTAGTGGCTCGGTTACTGTTTCTTTGTCATCTGCAACAATTGCAGAGATTGATGCGAATACATTAAAAAACAGTTATCCAAGTGCTGACGCAACAAAATTAAGTGGAATTGCAACAAATGCAAATAATTTTTCTCTGCCAACTGCGGCAGCATCTACTCTTGGAGGTATAAAAGTTGGAACAAACTTATCTATTAATGGTAGTGGTGTTTTATCTGCAACTGACACAAACACTGAATATTCTGTTGGCGATGGTGGATTAACGCAAAAGAATTTTACAACAACTTTAAAATCAAAATTAGATGGTATAACGGCAGGCGCTGACGTTACAAACGCAACGACAGTAGTTGCAGCTTTGACGGCTGGTAGTAATATTTCTATTGCTGCAAATGGTACAATTTCATCTACTGACACAAATACACAATACAGTGTTGGAAATGGTGGACTGTCAGAAATTAACTTTACGTCTGCAAAAAATACTAAGCTAGACGGCATTTCAACAAGTGCTGACGTTACTGACGCAACTACTGTTGCGGCTGCTGGTGCTTTAATGGATAGCGAAATGACTGACTTAGCAGGAGTAAAAGCAGTTACAATTTCAACATTAGCACCAAAAGCGTCTCCAGCATTAACTGGAAATCCAACTGCGCCAACTCAAACGGCTGGAAACAGTTCAACAAGAGTTGCAACAACTGCATTCGTAACAACTGCGGTTTCAAATTTAATTGGTGGCGCACCGGCTGCATTAGACACACTTAATGAATTAGCTGCGGCAATTGGAGACGATGCATCTTATGCAAGTGGAATAACAACTGCATTAGCTGGTAAATCGCCAACGGCAGGAAATACGTCATTAGTAACTGTTGGAACAATTACAACTGGAACTTGGAACGGAACGGCTATTAATCAAACTTACTTAGTTGGACAATCCGGAACTAACACTGGAGACGAGCCGGATGCAAATACTACTACAAAAGGTATTGCAGAAAGAGCAACAACTACAGAAGCTAAAAATGGGTCTGACACAACAAGATTTGTAACACCGGAAGGACTAGGTGCAAGATGTTATTCAGAAGCAATTGGTGGTGCAACATCTGTAACAGTAACGCATAACTTAGGAACAAGAAATGTTATTGTTCAAATGTATGATACGTCTTCATTTGAAACTGTTTATGCTGACGTAACAAGAACATCAACATCTGCAATAACTGTTGATTTCGCATCTGCGCCAAGTGCTGGGGATGTAACTTGTTTAGTACAATTAGTTAATTAAGTAATTTAATTTTTATATTTTTACACTATGCCATTAAAACCTCAGAAATACGAAATACTCAAAAGCCGAATTATTGAAATTGCAGGTACTACAGTTGGACAAGCAACTGGAGATATAACATTTCTAGGTGGAGAAACTAGCACAACTGCAGGCAAAGTTTATGTTTTGACAGAGGACGAAGGTGGTGCGTGGGTACAAGCCGATGCAAATGTAAGTGGTAAATATGAAGGATTATTGGCAATTGCATTATCTAATCAATCCGGCAAAGGTATGTTGCTAAGAGGTGCAATAAATATTGCCGACACAGTAGATAATGCTGGCGACCCTTTGTATTTATCAACAACGGCTGGCGCAATAACAGATACAAAGCCAACTGCGGCTGGTAGTGTTGTAAGAATTTTAGGATATGGTTTGGACGGGAATGGAGGTAGTGGTGGAAATACTATCTATTTCTGTCCAGACAATACTTATGTAGAAGTTCAATAAATGGGACTGTCAAAAATAAATGACGTTACTTTAGAAAATGTCAGCAAAGTTAAATCTGTTGCTAGAGCCAACATTGCAAAAATTGCAGATGTGCAAGTTGCGGCTGCGGCTACATTTTCAGACGATTATGCAGTAAGTAGGTCATTGACAGAGGGCAGTTCGCAAGCGGTAAGAATTGCAGATGGAAACGGATTAATGAACTATACACAAAACACTGCATTTTCTGTTTCGTTTTGGGTTAAGGTTGGTTGGAATGCGAGTTTAAATACTAATGTTCATTTGTTTTCATCAACTGCGACTGGCAGCACAAACGGAAGCGACCATATGATAAGATGCTATTATAACGAAGTTAATAACAGATTATATTGGGAAATGAGAAGTTCGTCAAGTTCAACATTAAAATATAATTTTTGGTTATTCCAAGCTAATTACAGTCCTTATCAAGAAGCTTATTCAGCCGCAGGACTAGGAACTAGTTATTGGAGTAATACAAACAGAGGGAACACTGGCGATGGTAGTTTTACAATGATAACTTTTTCTTATGCTGGAAATAACAGTTTTACAAATGCAAATATTGATGCGTATTGGAATGGCACAAATTTAGGTCAAGGTTTTTATGCAAATGGAAATAATAGTGGAACTTTAAATTTGTCAGCAAGTACCGACAGACAAATAGCATTAGGCAGTAACACTTGGAATTATAAAAAAAGCGGTAACGATACAGAAAGCCAATATAATGATTTAACAATTTGGAATAAAAGATTATCAGACACAGAAGTTAGCGAATTATATAATGAGGGAACAAGGTTAGATGCAACAACACATAGTGCTGCTAATGATTTAGAAGCATATTATAAATTAGAAAATGACGGCTCGGATAGTAGCGGCAACAACCATCCAAGTTTTGAAGTAAATGGAAATAGTAATTTTGTGTCTATATAATGAAAGACTTAACTTTAAATATTGGAAATATTATTTGGATTATAGGGATAATTTTTACTATGGGAATTGCCTATAGTCAAATCGCACAACTTGGCGAAGACATTAAAGTTTTAGAACAAAGATTAGAAAAAAAGATAAAAGTTATAAATGAATGCGAAGATAGAATTGTGGATTTAGAAAAAGAACAAATAGCATTAAAAAGTTGTAATCATAAAAAATGAATTACTATTTATTAAATACAAACCAATGGGATTTGCTAGATAAAAATTTAGTAGAATATAAGCATCCAAGTTTAGACGGAACACAATTACTCGTTATAACTGCGCAAATAAGTCAAAAATATTTATTTAAATTTGCCAGTATATCAAAATTTGTTTTACATTCTTATTATACAACAGACGAATGGATGGGAGACGGAGGACAAATTGAATTAACAGAAATACACAATGATATTTATATACAAGAAATTGATGAAATATAATAATATATATATAAACACAACAAATATTTCCACGACCTACAATGGTATAAAGTGGACAAAAACAATTTAAATAATAAGAAATTATTATGCAATCAGAAATAAACAACTCAGTGAAAGAAACAGTTTTTTTGTGGACAACAAATCTTAGTGCAATTGGAATAGGAATTGCAGACTTTAATGCAATGCTAACAACAATTTCCTTATCTTTAGCGATATTAATTACGATATATAATCAAGCAAAGAAGATGAAAAATGATAGGAATAACTAAAAAAATCCTAAAAAAATTGGGAGAAAAAGTTGGTGTTTGTAAAAAAGAAGTTAATGTTTTATTGATAAGAGATAAAATGACCGCCGATAGTACACTTGGAAAACTATATATAAACGGCGAATATGAATGCGAAACATTAGAACGAACTTGGTTAGATAATCAAAAAAGCATATCTTGCATTCCGGAGGGTAAATACAAAATGCGTTTTAGATACCCAAGAGAAAGTGCAAGCTATGACTATTTGCATTTATTAGTTCAAGACGTTCCAAACAGAGACTACATATTGTTTCATATTGGGAACAGAGCAAAAGACAGTAGGGGTTGCATATTAACCGGACAGACTAGGAAAGACGATTTTGTTGGATTAAGCCGCAAGGCACACACAAAATTGATGGCAAGTTTGATTGAGATAGGAGAAACAAATAACATTAATTTAATAATTAAAAACAGATAATATTATGATTTTACAAAAATTAGTTTTAGGACAAATGTTCAAGAGTAAAAAATTTTGGTATGCAATTTCATCAATAGTAGTGCCTATAATTTGCAACACATTAGGGATGGACGAAGAAACTGCAACAAAAATGTTTTATTCACTTTTAACCCTTGTATTAGGTCAAGGGATTGCCGATAGCGGTAAGAAATAAAACCTAGAGTTTTCTATAATTGTTTGTGTACTTGTTTGAGAGGGGTTGTTTCGGCATCCCCTCTTTTTTTTATATATAGAACAAACACTTTGTCAAAGCCATAAGTCAAAAATCGCCGTTTTTTTGCAAATATTTTTCAATAAAAATTACACTTATTTTCTTATAATCTCGTAACTAACTGATTTACAGTAAGATAAACATATATATATTTATGCAAATATTTTGCACAATGTGAAAAAACATTGTATATTTACAATATAATTAATAACAATAAAACTTAAAAAAATGATTACAAAATACACAAACATTGAACTAACAAGTAAAATAAAAAACTTAGTTAATGATGGCTTTACTAAATGTAATATCTTAAATAGCCTTACATCTAAGTCAATTGCTTTAGAATGTAACTGGAATGGAATGGATTACGTTACTATAGTATATTTAGAAAAAATTAATAATCCAAAATATAATTATGCTATTACTGTTGGAACAGATAGTTTTCCTTACTCAGCAGAAGGTATTAAACAAGCAGTAGATTACATAAATAATTAATAATAAAAAAGGGGTGTAAAAACCCCCACTTAAAACAAAAACAATGACACTAAAAAACAATATAAAATTTAGAGACTGGGAAGAAGCTAACAACTGCGCAAAGGTTTTATTTAGATTGCCACAAGTTTGGAATGCTGACATACAACAAAGCATTACAACTCTTTTTTGGAAAATACAAAACAAAGAAGAAAATGAAGATGGAACTGTTAGAATAAGATTAAAAAAAGATTTTACAGAATATTATGGAAGACATATTGCAGAACACATTAAATCAGTTGATAATATGTATAAAGCAGAATATGCAGACGCATTCAAAAAATTATTTAACTAAAACCAAACATTATGAAACCAATGAGAATTAAAAAAATTGTAGCTACACAAAAACCAACTTATAATAAATGGATTGAACATCTAAAAAATTATCAAGTCAAAATCGGAAACGTAAAAATTTATAAACTTTAAAAACAAACACTATGAACTGGAGAAATAACAACAGAAAAACACTTGTAGAGATATTAGCACAACACACTGGTAAGTCCAACAAAGACATTTTAAGCGACCCTACCGCCATTAATTTAAATGATGTACTAACTAAGTGCTGGAGTGGATGCGAAACTGACAGAGAGGATTTAAAGACGTTCAAAGCTTGGTCTTCATTGCAAATGTCATTGACAAAAGGCGACATATATTAGTTAAAAAACGACAACTTTTTGCAAATATTTTGCAATAAAAAATACGTTTATTTTTGTAAAAGCTTGTAACTGATTGATAATCAAATGTATATCTGTATAAATATATATGCAAATATTTTGCAGAGTTTGAAAAAACATTGTATATTTACACTATAATTAATCAAACAAAAACAAACACTATGAACTCAACAGAAACAATCTTAAACGAAATGAAACTAAGACTAGAGTATGCAACGGAAGACGTTACTTATGTAAGAGAAAACGGAAGATTAGCAATCTGCCAAACTACAAAAGGTCTAGTTGAAATTGAAAAATTAACTAATAACACTTTTCAAGCTTTAAATAACAGAAACGAATTATTGACTGGTGTTATGACTTTTAACAGAATGGTCAATTACGTTTCACAACTTTACGTTTTTGATTACACAAACAACAACTAATAATAACAAGGGGGGTCAAATCCCCCCACTAAAAACAAACACTATGAAAATATTTTTAAACACAACAGACATCAAAAATCCAACAATAGAAATAACAAACGATTATAACCAGTTAAGAACTGAATTAGACAACTTACAATTAAGCTGGAGAAATCAAGAACACAAAAATTATGCAAGAGTATTAGACGCAAATTGGGTTTGTGTTACAATTCCAAATTGGAGAGATGCAAAAGCTGCCGGTGCAAAAAAAGACGGATATTATGGATGGGTATTATGGTCAGCTAGCACGCAAGACAGTGGAACAAGATTTGCAAATGAAGTCAGAAAAATTTGCAGCAAATACAATGTAAGTATAAGCGAAAGACAGTTATAATAATAACATTTAGAAGAGATATTAGGGGGTAAAACACTACACAGATAGCAGTTCCCCCTACTCTTTTACTCTAGTAAATAAAAATAATTAACATTTATTGCAAAAAAGTTTGGTAGTTTGAAAAATAGTTGTATCTTTACACTATAATTAACAAACAAAAAAATGACAAAATACACAAAATACAAATACGAAATGCAAACAACACTTTCTAAAAGTGGAAAAAGAAAAATGTTTTATCCAACTATAGAAGGCAAAAGATTAAGCAACACAAATTTTGCAAGAAGATGGGAAGCTGCAAACTTTGGAAAATATGCGGAAGCAGTTATAAATCTTAGATACGAACAAAAACTAGAAAAAATATAAATAAAAAATAAGAGGGTCAAACGACGGATAGGTAAAGAGAATTAAGGGAAGGATAAAACACTAAAGCCACTATATAATAAGCACGATTTTATTCATACACCTATCGGAAGGACTTGACCGAGACCAGCAATGCGCCGGAGATAAAATCAGAAATTAGTCTAGGCAAAGCGGAAAAAGTACCCTCTTTTTATATTAAAAATAATTAACATTTATTGCAAAAAAGTTTGGTAGTTTGAAAAATAGTTGTATCTTTACACTATAATTAACAAACAAAAAAACAAACAAAATGAATAACTTAAAAAAATTAAACAACGACCAATTCAAAGCAGCATTAGAACAATTACTATATACTGGATGCGAAATGGAATTTAAATACCCAACTAAAGAACACGAAGCAATTGCGCTTAATATGGGATTAACAACAATAATGTTAAAGGACATAAAAACGTTAATTGTAAAAGACGAAGACGAAGATATAAATAGCTGGATGTAAAATTAAAGGGGGTGTAAAAACCCCCACTAAAAAAAACAAAATGATTACAAACAAAAACATAAAAAAAGACATAGTAAGAAAAGCTATATTAAATGACTATATTGAATGTTGTTTCCAAACTGGTCATCAATTTTCTGATGTCTTAGGGACAACACTTAATAAATTTAACTATCAAGTATTATTGGACAGAATGAGAGGAATGAATGATGACGATAAATTTACTTTCATAAGCAAAGAAAGTATGGAATGGTATCAAGAATTAATAATTAAAAGAAAATTATAATTTATGCAAAAAAGTTTGGTAGTTTGAAAAATAGTTGTATCTTTACAGTATAATTAAACAATTAAAAAAATGAAAAACGGCGCATACATAAACAAATACGGAGTAAAGACATCAGCAAAATTAGACAAAATCAAAAATGCAGCTTGGGACTGGGTAAACGATGGTAAGTCTTGGAGTAGAAAAGCAGAAAGCAAAAAGTTGTGGAATTACAGAATGAGATTTGAAAAAGAAGCTGAGAGAATAGGAGGATTAGATTATACTTTTGGAGACGCTATAGCATAATAATAACACTAATAAACAAGACTATGAAATCAGAATTACATAAAAAAATAGATGCGCTTGTTGAAGCTGGCAAAATATATGAGTATTCAAACAGATGTTGGTTTACTTGTTATATGACTTGGACAAAATTAAAAAAGGAAGAAAAATTAAGAACTAAATTAGTAGAAGGTAAACACGCAAATACTGGCTTACACTATTGGTTAGAAATAGATAACAAAGAAGTTTGCGACGTACATTATAAATTAGTTGAACAAGATTTGGATTGCGAAACAGACTGGAATGGAAACTTTGTGGATAGTTTGTATGAAAAAGAAAAAACTTTAAATCCATTTGACCTAAAAGTGGACAAAGAAAACTACGAAAATAAGCCGGCGTATAACTGGCACGGCAAAGAAAAATGGGCAAAAGTTTGGGATTTAACCTAGTAAAAATAATTTATATTTATTGCAAAAAAGTTTTGTAGTTTGAAAATAAGTTGTATATTTACAGTATAATTAAACAAACAAAAACTATGAAAACAAGAAACTACTTAACAAACTTAATCAGCGAAAAAGCTGGAATTTCAATGGACACTATTTGCGAGGTTGCAGGAAAAGAATGGGGTATGAATTACATCCCTTTACATATAATTGTTGATACAATCTGTAATATGGACGCAAACAACCAAAACAAATGTGTATCTAACTTAACTGCAATTGATTTTAAAAACGGAGACGTAATGCATTTCTTCAATTACATTGCAAAATTCATCGCAAAATAAATAATAACAGAGGGGGGAAACCCCCTCACAAAACAAACACTATGACAACAAAACAAATATTAGCATTAGAAGATGTTTTTGAACATCACACTTTTAAAGAATTATTTGAAGAATATTACTATTATGTTCCGGACATATATAAAGAATTGAAAAAATATAATGACAAATCACACGAAAGTAAATGGGTATTAGAAGAAACTCAATGGTCAGACGATACTTTTACAATGCACATTAAAAATATGGAAGGCAGTGAGCATTGCAATTTATTTATGTCAAATTTTGAAAACGTAAGAAAAAGAATTAGACGAATACAATTTGTTTCCTACGAGCAAAAATCCGGCGACAATATAATTACAAAATTTAAGGTTGAAAGGATACAAGAATGCAGAGATAAGGACATAAGATTTGCAAAAGACAATTTAATTATTAATTATAAAAAAAATGAAAATGCAATATAAATATAAAACAATACAACTTTACGAGTACATAGAAATTGCTATTGCAAGCCGACATAATATACTTGACAAAAATTATGCAGACACTAAAACTCAAAAAAAATCTTTTAACGTTTTTGGTACTGAAACACAAATTGAAAAGTTTAAAAAAAATCTGCCAGTTGATGAAGTTTATGGCTACCATACAGAAAAAAAAGATAGCTATTACGCCGGCATAAGTTTTCAATATTCTAAAGAACACGAAAGATATGATGCTGATAGTAATTTGCCGACCTTAGAAAAGTATAATGAAGACGTAACAAATTTTCTTAATAAATTAGAAAAAAAATATATAGAAAATAATTGTGAACTTTTAGTTTTATAAAATGGAATTAGATACAACAGAAAAATATCTTGATATAATAGAAAGATGTAAAACAATGAGAATTGATGAACTGGTTGAATTTGAAAAACAAATGAAAGACAATGAGATTTCATACAGACATCAATTAATCAGTAGCGAAGTTTTAAAATGGCGATTAGAAAAAGCTTTGGGTAAAATAAAAACGTATGCGCCGACAAAAATTAAAATTAAAGACGATGAATAAAATAAATACTAAGTTAATATTTAATCATAAATTATTAGCAAAAAATATAAGAACATTATTATATGATGCATTTTTAAAAAAGAATTATGAAGATGATAATAACGAAATATATGTTGGCGCAAATGCAAAAGATAGTCATTTGTTTTTTGTGTCAAGAATAGAAAAAAAATCTAAGTACATTGAAGAGTATGGTTTTGTAATAATATTTAATTATTATGTGGACGATGTTTTGATTAAACAAATGTTATTTAGAGAGAATGACAAAGGTAAAATCGGCAAGCCTTTTAAAACAAATTCTGAGCCAGCTAAAAATAAATACTAATAATAATTTGCAATTGATATAAATATTTTGTATTTTTGCAATAATAATAACACTAAAAACAAACATTATGGGAATAATAGCACCAGCACAAACAAAGTCTAGGGATTACGAATTAGTGCCTAGCGGAACACACATCGCAACTTGTTTTTCAATGGTACACATTGGAACAATTGAACAAGAATATAATGGCGAAACTAAACTTGCAAACAAAGTTAGATTATCTTTTGAGATACCGGCAGAGATGCGAGAATACGGAGGAATTGAATTGCCAATGTCAATTTCTAAAGAATATACTTTGTCAATGTACGACAAAGCAAATCTGAGAAAAGATTTAGAAAGTTGGAGGGGTAAAGGTTTTACTGATGCCGAAGCACAAAATTTTGATATAACTAATTTACTTGGGATTTCTTGTATGATTTCAGTAGTACATAGGGTTAGCAAATTGGGAAATGATTATGCAGTAATTAGCACGATAAGCCCATTGATGAAAGGCACACCAGCACCGGAACAAATTAACCAGCCGTTTCAATTTAATTATAATGATAATTTTGACACTGACTGGCTAGAGAATAATTGTCCGGTATATTTAAAAGAAAGGTTAATGACATCATTAGAATATATTGAAAAAACTGGAGGACAAAAAAAAGAAAGTGTATCTGACGATATGCCATTTTAATAACTAAAAAAATAAAAAAAATGTTAGAAAATTATTTAAAAGCAAAAGGACTAAACAGAACAAACATAAACTCAATTATTGATTGCAGTCCGCCAACAACAAGATTATTATTAGACAATCCGTTGGACTTAAAAGTTTCGCAAGTTGTTTCTATAGCTGCAGCAACAGAAAATACTTTTAAAGAAATAAGTGGAATTATTGTTGGAACACACAATATTGAAATGGGTAGTGAAATTAAAATTGTAGAAAATAAATTGTAGTATTCGCAAATAAATTGTTATATTTGCAAAAACACAAACACTATGAACAGAGACTTTAAGGGAGTTTGGATACCTAAAGAAATATATTTAAACGAAGAACTTAGTTTGGTAGAAAAAATTTTACTTGTTGAAATAGATAGTTTGGATATGTCCGAAGCTGGATGTTTCGCAAGTAATCCATATTTCGCAGAATTTATTGGAGTAAGTTCAACAACGATTTCAATAGGTATAACAAAACTTAAAAAACTTGGGTTAATTTATCAAGAAAGTTTTGACGGCAGAAAAAGGATTTTGAAAAGCTGCCTACAAAATATTGATACTCAGAATATTAATTTTCAGAAACCTGCCGTAAGAAAATCTAAAAGCAGCATTAAGAAAACTGAAAACATAATAATACAAAATACCAATACAGATAATAAAACAAATATAATTGGCGAAAAATCGCCATATACAAATTTTGTTTCTGTTTATGATAAATTTTGTAAAGACCGAATTGGTGTCGGATGCAAGATGAACGGCGCAGAAGGCAAAGCATTAAAATCAATTATTAGTTATTTATCATTGCATATAAAAGGCGAAAGTCAAAGCGAATTGGTAGAAAGCTGGCGATTTATTTTAAACAAATGGGATGCGCTAGATGAATTTCATAAGAAACAAATGAAACTCACACAAATAAATAGTAACTTAATAAATATTTTAAATCAACTTAGAAATAATGGAAAAGCAAAATCAAGTAACCTTGAACAAGAAATACGAAATCGGTTACATAGCAAACAACGAGCAAGAGTTTAAAAGAAAAGTTAGAAATTTAAATCTTGTTACAATTATTGATGAACTTGAACACACTCCGTCAATAAATAAACTTTCACGAATTAATAAAGAAGGATTATTGGACGAAGTAGTTTTGTTATTAATTCAAACAGACAAATTTTTTAATGTAAAAAACGGATTAACCGAAGATGCATTGTACGACATAGCCGATTTGATTATGTCTGAATATAAACATTATACTATGTTAGATTTAGGTTTGTGTTTTAAAATGGCAAAAATTGGTAGGTTTGGCAAAGTATATGAAAGGCTTGACGGCGGAGTTGTTATGGACTGGATGTGTCAATATGAAATACAAAGAGACAAAGCAATAATAAGAAATGCGCAAGATGAACATAACAGAACAAAAGAAAGCGCATTTAGAGAGAAAACAGAATGGTTAAATTTTACACATCAAATCAAATGAAAAAAAAATTACAAATAGAAGATTTAACATTAGAAATGAAAAAAGATATTTTTGTTCAAGTAATAAATGTTAAGGAACACCCAAAAGCTACTGCAAAAAAATATAATATAACGGAACACACAATTAATCAAATATGTCAAGAATTTATTTTTGAAAAAATAATTGATACAGATGATGGAATATTAGACATAACACCGGATAATGAATTAAAAATTGAGGACTAAAACAAGAAAACAAGGCACACCGGAACACACATTGCAAAAATCATTAGTGCAATATATGAAATTATCGTACCCAAAAATTTTGTTTTGTGCAAGTGCTGGAGGAATGAGAACATCAATGACGCAAGCCGTAAAGATGAAATCAAGCGGTTATGTTAAAGGATTTCCGGATATGTTTATATACGAGCCAAAACAAAAGTATAACGGATTAGCTATAGAATTAAAAGTAAAAGGTAATTATCCAAGTACACATCAAAAAAAATGGATTGAAGATTTAAATGCAAGAGGTTACAAAGCAGTTGTATGCACTGGACTGGACGAAGCGGTAACTGAATTGAACAATTATATGCGATTATGACTGATTTTTTGTTACTATTATGCGCATATTTACTCTATTTAATGCTAAAAAACGACAAAAAATAGGTCAGAAAGTGGCTCACAACGAGCAAAATTCAACAATATTAAATGTTTTTTATACACATTTTCTGACCTTTTTACTCTAGTAAAATAAAAAACATTGAAAATAATTATTATTTTTTGCAAAAAAGTTTGGTGGATTGAAAATATGTTGTATATTTACATCATATTTAGAAACAAACAGTTCACAAAAATATTGAGTTAGAGTTTAGAAGCACAGAAGGTTAGGCACAATATGAGAATAAACTCACAAAAGTAAAAAGCCCAAAAGGCTGGCGATGAAAGACACGAATTGCAAAATTCAAATAGCTTGAAACCCCATAACTCAAAATTTAGTGAACACAGTTCATTGACATAATAAAAAAGAGAAAACTGTCTCCGGAAGGATTAAAGGGGGAACACATTGAGCCTAGCAAAGCGCAGATTAGATGGCAAGAATATGTTAATTGTTGAGGATTAGTAGCGAATTTGTGAATACAAAGATATTAAGAGAATAACCAAATACTTAATTTTAGCCAAAGTTCAAAAGGCAATCCCTAGACAGATTGGATGGCAAAATAATAGCCGTAAAGAAGGGCGCACTAACTTGTTTGATAGCAGGGAAAGGTGGGAATAGCTTGGGACGAAAATTTAAATGACCCCCAAAATCTATCAATAATGTTTTCACTGGTCGCACATCCTTATCTTTTTTATCAATGAATTTAAAATAAATATTATGAAAAATATAACTGACAAAATACAATATTGGCTTGACCAATATCCGACATTGCGAGATAATGACGAAAGACTTTGTGCAAATATATGGCACGATGAACTTTTACATTTAGGCTATGAAAAACAAGATTTTTTATCTATATATGCAAAGGGAAAACTAACATCTGCGGCAAGTATAAAAAGATTGCGAGCAAAATTGCAAGAGGTAAATGCAAAATACAGAGGGGAAAAATACTATAAAAGAAAAGGTATTTATCAAGATAGTTGGAAGGAAAAACTTGGATATAATTAAACAAATATTATGAAAAAATTAAAAAATTGGAATGTAAAAAAAACCAAATGGTATAAAGATATGGACAAAAAATTTGAATATAAAGACAAAGAAGTTTCTTTAGGTCTTTATAACCTTATAATTACTTGCGCAACATTAAAACTATATAACGATAATAAGCTAAAAGCCAAAAAGAATTTTAAGCTAAAAGACGTTTATGATTATTTTGGACTAGATGGGTATGGGCTAAACAAACATACATTGCTGAAAGAATTAGAAAATTTTAGAAACCAAATTAAATAAAATGACAGAAATAATAATGATTTTGTTCGCATATTGTTTCGGATTTATGTCCGGAATGATACGAGAAAGGTGCAAATAAAATAGGGTTTTACTCTAGTAAATAAAAATAATTTATATTTATTGCAAAAAAGTTTGGTAGTTTGAAAATAAGTTGTATATTTACACTATAATTAACAACAACAAACGATGAATTTTAAAACAATTAAAGACAGATTAGCAGAAGCATTAACAGAAAAAGGTTATAGCTATTCAGATGCACAATTAGAATATGTTTTAGACTGTGAAAATTGGGATGGTATTCCATTTAGAATGTGTTCAAAAACTTACATTCCTTTAATGTTTGCAGAATTTACAAGGCTTAACGCATTATCGCCAATGAAATCTGATTTTCGTTTATTATAAAAAATAAAAATAAACACTATGACAACACTAACATTTTATTTAGATAACAACATTAACAAACCATTTACAATATCTGTAAGCGATTTTATTATGAATTTTTTACAGTCAGAAGAAAGTGCTGAATTTGAATATCCAATTGAAAGACGAATTAATTGGTTTATTGCAAGAAAATATGGTACTTGCGACACATTCAGCGCTGAATTATGGGATGAAATTTATGCAACACATAATGAATATAAACTGCGATTTGCAGTTGGAAGAAAAAAAACTTATATGATATAAAAATATAGGTAAGGGGGGTTGTTTATTAATTATTGTTTTTCGTTTTTGTCCCCCCTTCCTTTTCTAAAAAAATAATTTATATATTTGTTAAATGAGAGAGACAGAGGAAAATGTGTATCATATTCCAAGAAAGGTTTTTGTTAAGTACATAAGGCATTCACTAAACACAACTTTAATTGATATACAAAAGAGAGAGAATATAAATTTAAAAATAAGTCCAGTCAATAAAGCGGTCTATGATATTACTTTAATTTCAGAAAATAATTACTGGAAATATTGGCTAGAAGATAACAACATAATAATATAATTGAAAAAGCAAAATGATTTTAATAAAAATTTAGATAAGGTTGCAAAAAAAGTAATTGATTTATTAAAAGAAAAAAATCTAGCATACGGAAACACGGCATTAAATCCGCCTAAAATATTTAGCAAGTTAAATTCTGCAGAAGCCATTTGTGCAAGGCTTGACGATAAACTTAGCCGAATACAAAACAAAGGAATTAATGACAAAACTGAGGACACTATTGATGATGTTATTGGTTATTTATTACTGTTAAAAATGAGTATAAATGACAACTGATAGTACAAAGTATGGCGGCAAAAGAATGCGTTTATCAAAAGAGGAAGCTGACATAATAAACGAACATAGAGGGGACAATTTAGATAATATAAACGGCAATACTGCATTAGATATTCATTTAAAAGACAGAGGAATTGACAAAAAAGATGTTGTTTCTGTCAAGCATTGGCAATCAATGTCCGGAGAACTAAGATTTTCTATTGTAACAAAAGAGGATTACGGATTAAGTGAAAAAGATTTATTTAGTAAAGTAAACAAATTTATATCTGAATATTCGCCAGCTTATAAAAAAATAAAAAGAGAGGACGGAAATCATTTGTTAGTTGTAAATCCGGCAGACATACACATTGGCAAATATGCAGACGAACTAGAAACAAAAAGCGGTTATGATACTGGCACGGCAGTTGATAGAGTTTTAGAGGGTGTTGTTGGTTTGTTAGAAAAAACAAAAGGATTTGAAATAAGTAAAGTTTTATTTTGTATTGGCAATGATATTCTCCATATAGACAATGTTTACAATCAGACCACTGCTGGGACTAATCAAGATACTGATGGCAAATGGTGGCAGCATTATGAAATAGCTTTAAAATTATATGTTAAATGCGTTGAAATACTTAGGACAGTTGCGCCAGTTGATGTTGTGCATTGTATGTCAAACCACGATTATCAATCCGGATTTCATTTAGCACACACATTAAAATCTTGGTTTCGTAAAGCCGAAGACGTAACTTTTGACATATCAGTTGCACATAGAAAATATTACAGTTACGGCAAAAATTTAATAGGACTTGAACACGGCGACGGCGCAAAAATGGATAAACTACCATTATTAATGGCGCAAGAAAAACCAAAAAAATGGTCTGAAACAAAATTTAGATATTGGTATTTGCACCATTTACATCACAAAGTCAAACATAAATGGAGGGACGCAAAAGATTATATTGGAGTAACTGTTGAATATTTAAGAAGTCCAAGCGGAACTGACAGTTGGCATTCAAGAAAAGGATTTACCGGAGTTCCAAAAGCGGTTGAAGGATTTTTGCACGAAAAAAATAATGGACAAATTGCAAGAATAACACACTTTTTTTAAAATTATTATATTTGTTGTTAAATGGCGACAACAATAAATATCACAAAATTAATCCCTGCAGATTATAATCCAAGAGACATAACAAAAAACAATTATGCTAAATTAAAAGCTAGCATACAAACTTATGGTATTTTACAACCATTAATAATAAACACAAACGGAAGCCGAAGAAATGTCATTATCGGTGGTCATCAAAGATATAAAATTGCAAAAGAGATAGGACTAAAAGAAGTCCCAGTAAAATATTTAAATCTAAATTTAAAAAGAGAACGTAAACTAAATTTATCTTTAAACAAAAATACTGGACATTGGGATAAAGATATTTTAGCAAATGAATTTGAGATTGAAAACTTGTTAGATATTGGTTTCACTGAATTTGAATTAGGTATAAATGATTTTATAGAAAGCAAATATGAAACGTTTACAACTAAATTAACAAAAGCAGAATACGAAAAAACATCGCAAGTCCTGCGTAAAATAATGAAAGTAAAACAATATAATGAAGCCGAAGCGTTAATGTATGTTATTCATAATTTTTGGAAAGGCACAACATTAGACGAAGATAAATTAGAAATAGTAGAAAAATATTATATAAACGATGAAAAAGATAATACCGGAATTAGTTTTAGGGAATAGAATTTTATGCGATGTCTCTAAAATAAAACCATATTGGAGAAACGCAAGAAACAACAAAAAGACTATTGAGTTAATAAAAGAAAGCGTAACAAGTTTTGGTTTTTTTGGAACAATTACAGTTGATAAAAATTACACAATTATAACTGGACACGCAAGATTTAATGCGCTTGTTGAATTGGGTTATAAAAATGTGCCAATTGAAATGGTTGAACATTTAAACGATAACAAGGTTAGACAGTATCGTATAGCTGACAATAAAATTTCAGAAAAAACAGACTGGGTTGCAGAAGATTTAATGGTTGAGATAAAAGAAATTGGAAACATTAATGAAATGCAAAAATATTTTGATGTTAAATTAGATGACTGGTTGCAAATAGACACACAAAGAGGTTTTAACCCAATGTATCCAGTAAGTACAACAACGACACCAAATGATGTTTCTAATAATGATGTAAAAAAAGTTAATGAAACAATAAATATTGAATGTCCAAACTGTAATAAAACAATTAAATTTGGACGTAAAGAATTAAAAGATAAATTAAAATAAAATGACAAATAGTTACACAAAAGAGGACACACAAAAAATGCAAGATGAATTGACGCAAGAAATGGTTGATGACTTAGCAATTGCAAATAATTTATTTCCAATTAAAAAACAAGAAATGTTAATTGCATTAGAAAAATCATTAGGCATAATCACACCAGCTTGCAAGGCAGTGGGAATTGCAAGGCAAACACATTATAGATGGTTAGAAGAGGATGAATTGTATAAACGCTTAGTCAAAGACGTACAAATGACAAAAAGAGATTTTAATGAAAGTGCATTGTATCAATTAGTTCAAAAAGGAAATGTGCAAGCAACATTGTATGCAAACAGAATAAACAAAGACAGAGGTTACTCAGACAGTCTTGAACACACTGGCGCAGACAGAGAGCCAATAAAATTTGTTACAATTAAAACATATGAAAAAGAAGATTAGTCAAAAACAAATGTTTTTTGAAATATGGGACGAAAGAGAACACATCTGCGAAAACTGTAAAAGACATTTAGGCAACGAGCCGTTAGCGCAGTATTTTAGTCATATAAAACCGAAAGGCTTATATCCGGAATTAAAATTTGTTAAGGACAATATTCAATTACTTTGTTTTGAATGTCATTATGCATTTGATTTTGGCGGAAATGAAAAGTACAATAAGCGCACAAAATGAAACTATCAGTAAAGCAAACAATTGCTCTTGACATATTAGAAGATAACACAACTAATAGTTTGTTGTTTGGTGGTGGTGCTGGTGGCGGTAAATCATTATTGGGATGTTTTTGGATTTTAAAAATGTGTATAGAATATCCGGAAACAAGATGGTTAATAGGTCGTAGTAAATTACAAACATTAAAAGCAACGACATATAACACGCTTGTTGAGGTTATTAAAATGCAAGGACTAACGTCAGCCGATTACACATACAACGCACAATCCGGACAAATGAAAATATTAAGCACCGGAAGCGAGATAATATTTAAAGATTTATTTTATTATCCGTCAGACCCTTTTTACGATAAGCTAGGGAGTATGGAAATCACTGGTGCTTTTATTGACGAAGCGTCAGAAGTAACGCAACGAGCCTATCAAATACTGTCATCAAGAATAAGATTTAAATTAGACGAAAACAATTTAATTCCTAAAATATTATTGACTTGCAATCCGACAAAAAATTGGTTGTATAATGAATTTTATATACCGGAAGACAACGGAACTTTACCAATACATAAACGCTTTGTAAAATCATTAGTAACTGATAATCCATATATAAGCAAACATTATATCGGACAATTACAAAGATTAGACAGAGTTTCAAGAGAAAGATTATTAAATGGAAATTGGAAATACGATGACACACAAAACAAACTATTTAATTATGATGCAATTAATGATATGTTTACAAGCAATTTTGTTGAAGGCGGACAATCATATTTGAGCATTGACATTGCAAGATATGGCGCTGACAGTTCTGTAATATGTTTTTGGAATGGCTGGCGATGTGAAGAAATAAAACAATTTAAAAAATTAAGTATTACAGATTTAGCTTTAGAAGTTAATAAAATGGCGACTAAATATAAAGTTAGAAGGGGAAACATTGTAGCTGACGAAGATGGTGTTGGTGGTGGTTTGGTTGATATGGTGTTGGGATGTAAGGGCTTTATTAACAACAGTAGGGCTTTAAGAGGGGAAAACTATTCTAATTTAAAAACACAATGTTATTATGAATTTGCTAAATTAGTAAACGCAGGAAAAATTTATTGTGTAGCTGATATGGAAATGAAAAATAATATTATACAAGAATTTGAAGTAGTTGAAATGAAGGATATGGATAAGGATAATAAGTTGCAGATTATAGGTAAAGATAAAATCAAAAATAGCATTGGCAGAAGTCCGGATTTTTCGGATGCATTAATGATGCGAATGTATTTTGAATTAGCAAAATCTAATCAAATTACCTATTACGGATAAACTGCATAAATTAAAATTAATTAAAAAATATATTTGCATTATGGTAATAGTAGAAGTGGACGGAAAAGAAGTTAAAATCCCTAGTAAATATTCAGATATGAAAGTTTCGGAATTTACTGGTTTTTGGAAGATATTAAATAAATATGATTTAACGCAAGAGGACGATATTATTAAAAGGGATAGCGATGAAATGGATTGCACAATTGAAATTGTTGCAAAACTTTTAAACATTCCTTTAACAGAAGCGGATAACATTCCTTATGATAAGGCAAGCGAGGTTATAAACATATTTAATAATATGATGAACAATGAAAAATATGATGACGATTATTCCGGTCAAGCATTTGTTCATAATGGAGAAAGTTATTATTTTCCAAAAATGTCATTAGATAAAATGACTTTTGGGGAATATGCAGAAGTAAAACAAATTGAAGTAATATTAGGAAAAGAGGTTGATAACAGATTTGATTTTATACCGCAGCAAATGGCTATATTATGCAGAAGGGCTGGCGAAGGTAAAAATGATTTTGACAGAGGTAAAAGAGAAAAAGAATTTGAGAGTTTGACAATGGATGTTATAATGCAGTTCGCTTTTTTTTTGTCCAAGTGGAACAAGCGATTAAGTCAAAATACCCAAATCTTTACGGAAAATCAACTGGAACTGGCAAAAAGTTAAGTCATATTTTAGACGAATATGGCTGGTTAAATAGTATTTATGACATTGCAATTGACGGAATATTTACTAAAAGTTGGAAATATAGTGCGGTTGAAAGTGTAGAGGAAACAGAAGTTTGGGATGTTTTAACTTATATGAGTTGGAAATCTGCAAATCAAGAATATAAAAACAAATACCAAGAATTGGAACATAAAAAAATGAAACAAAAAAATTAAAAAATGGCAATAACTACAATAACAGATTTAAAAGCCGACATAAGAACTGCAAGCATTGGAAATTTTAATACATTCCATTTTGGATATTTAGGCGAAATAAACAGTTACAGAGCAAGTTCATCATATCCATTGTTAATGTTACTGCCGCCGGAAAGTAATATTGCAGATGTTTATAAAGGAGACGAAACATACACATTAGTTTTTCATTGTTATACATTTAATGCGGAAGCATTAGATAATTCGCAAGATGGTTTGGTGCAAACATACGACCAGTTAATGGATTTTTTTTCAAGTTTTATGAATACATTATTAAGAAACAACGAAAGCAAATATGTATTAGGAGGGTCAATGAATATTGAAAGAGTAAGCAGAGAATTTAATGATAATTTAGTTGGTCTTGTTATTACAATTCCTTTAAAATCATATACAAAATGTTTTAATTATTAAATGATATTAGATAAAAAAATATTAAGAAGAGTAGGCGAAGCATATGCAACTGCATTTGGTGTTGAATTAGTAAAGCAAGGCAGAGAAGAAAGGGCTGGCGGATTAATTAAAAGCTTGCGAGTTATACCAAAAGAAACGGAAGTCAGTATTGATGGAAATTTTTATTGGACTTTTGTTGATAAGGGAGTAAAAGCATCGTCAATAAAATACCCAAAAGCACCGGCAAGAATAAATGCTTTAATTAAATGGTTAGAACGGAAAGGAGTTGCAGGAAGCGATAGCGTAATAAAAGGAATTGCATATGCGATTGCATACACACATAGCAAAGTCGGTATGCCAACACGAAGAGGAAGGTTTGACAGAAGCAGAATTGGATTTGTAGATAAGGCAATAAAAAGAAGTCAATCAACAATTGGAAGAACAATAGACAGAGAATTTGGAAAAACAGTAGATATAATTTTAAACAAAATATAAAATGGCAAAGAAAAAGAAAAAAGCATACGGAACTAAAACAAAACCTAAAAGCAAAAGCATTAGGAAAAAAAGATATTAATTATGATAACAGAAGTTATGAATGGCGCAGTTTTGTACGATGTAACAAGACCATTTGTTTGGAAATTTACAAGTACAACCGCAGCTAATATAGTTTATGTAATACAAAAACAAGTTGATGGGTCTCCAGTCTTTGAAAATATAAGTGGACTTTTAAGGCAGCCAATGGAGTTTGGTAGTGGTGGAGAATTTTTAATTAATCCATCTGAAATATTAGCTGACGAAATCAAGACTAAGATTAGACAAAAAAATGAATATGTAGACAGAGTTGAATTTGAAGGGTCAGTAAAATGGAGACTGTTAATGACAGAAGAGGTTGTAACACCAAACGGAAACTTAGTTTATTTAAACAATATGAATATGTGGCAACCAACTAAACACGCTTTTGGTATAGACGCAGCTACACAACACGAAGAAACATATAATTTAAATCAAGTTACTTGGTTTGATGATTACAGAATACATCCGCAAACATTTGTAAACAGTGCAAAGTTTTTAACTAACAAACCATTTGCAGATATAACAATGTCAGTTACAGATAGCGAATATGTTTATTTTTATATAAACGCAAAAAATCACAGATTTCTTGTAAACGTAAAAGATGAATTTGGTAACATCCGTGCAACATATGAATTAAATAATCTATCTTATGGACTTAATAGTGCTGGCATCGGTGTACCGAATATAATTGCAAAAATCGGTCAATCTAGTTGGGATACAATAGCCAGCAGCGTCCATAAGGTAGAATATTCTGTAATTGATTTTGGCGGCAGTAATAAAACCGAAATTGGCTCATATAAAATTAATAAAGAAACTTGCACAACTGAAAGACTAAGAGTTTACTGGAAAAACAGAAAGGGAGGAATAGATGGTTACACATTTAACAGTGAACTAGAAATTAGCACAAATACACAAAGCAAACTGAGTAAAAGTTATTTAGGTTACAGAAGAACAAATAGTGAAAATGATTATAATAATTTAGGATATAATTTTAATAACACTTACAACCAGCGTTCGCATAATTTGCAAAGCACAAACATTGTTGCAAATGAAAGACTAAAAGTTACAAGTAAACACGAAAAAGCTACAATTTTAAATTGGCTTTCAGAGATTATAACAAGCCCATTAGTTTGGGTTGAAAATGTACGAACTGGTCAAGTAAATTCTGTTTATTGTATAACAAAAAAAGCAACAACAAAACCAAAAGGATTAGGATTAGGACAAATGAAATTAACTTTAGCAATGTCTAACGAAATAACAACACAACGATAAATGGCAAATGGCGAAGTTAAAATAGAAATTTACAAAAATCGTATTGTAAATGGTGCATTAGATATGTATAGCACTACAAATTTTCCTTTAGCAATAAATTATGGGATAAAAAATATTTCTAATATTAATAAGACAACTGGAACGTATAGTAAAACACTTAAAATCCCAGCAACAAAAAATAATAATAAATTATTAAAACACATAGGCTTTGATAATGTTATGGATATTGAACAATATTTAGATAACAGTATTGAAGTCCGAGTTTCTTTAAATCACAACATTTTAGTAGTTGGTAGGTTACAAGTTAAATCTGCAATATCAGACACAAAAGTAAGAGAATACCAAATTACAATTATTGGAAACAATGTAACTTGGGGAAAGAGATTTGCAGAGGAAGATATGTGCGATGTAACAAACTTTAATAATGGTCAAGTTTATACTTGGAATAACGCTTTTTGGAACTTTGCAAATGTAGCTTTACAAACACAAAGTCCTGCCGGCGCTGGCGCAGTTTTCTGTTTGCCGGTTATATGCTGGGGGGAATGGAAAAAACATTTTCATTTGCCAACTGGCACAACAATAAAAAAAATGGATTTGTCAGAAGTTAGACCATCATACTTTGTTGATTATTTAGTAAGGCATTATTTTTTAGAATTAGGTTATAAAATAGAAAGTAATTTTTTTGAAACTGACACATTTAAAAAACTTATTATTCCAACATCTTTTGCAGACTGGAACAGAGACAATCAATTAGGACATCCGGACAGAGAAATAAGGGCTGAGTTTGGCAGTACACATTCTGTTAATATTCCTCCAAATTCTGTTAATCATATTCCAATGGGTTTTTTAATAAGAAGAGTTGGAACATATATACAAAGCACCGGTGTTAATAAATTAGTTCCTTTTGATGTTGAAACAAAAGATGTGTTTAATAAGCAAACAATTGCATTGGCAGAATTTGCATCGCAAACAACTTTAGGATGGGAATATAACGAAGGTTTTTTTAATACTACCCCAGCGCCTTATCATAGTTTTATAGCGCCGCAATCAGCTAATTATGAAATTAACGTTTCGCTTGAATTAGCAATGCCAAATCATACAAAAGTTTATGCGTCTGTTTTAGTGTTTAGAAATTTAGTTATTAATAATAGACCGAGTTTACAGTTATATAATTCAAACACGCAATCACAACAACATTTAATTATGTCCACGCACACTGACCCTATTTTTACAAATATGTGTTTAGGTGTTGGTAACAATGGAGACCCAATACAATTAGTTTCAAAAGAAATTGATGGTGCTAATTTTGCATATTTAGATGCGCTTGATGCTAATAGTAATTTTACGCATTTACATCAAACAACTTTAGAACTGAACACTGGCGATATATATTTACAAAATGGAGACGAAGTTGCAGTTTTAATTCATAATATGAATGATAATCCACTATATGCGCAGACGCATCCGTTTTTAATAAGCGACAATTCAAGACAAATGTTGGGAAGGCATAATAACAAAATTTACAAAATAGAAAACTTTACATCTAAAAAAACAACTTTTGAAGTAAACAGAGTTGGCGCAATAGCTAATGGCGATAATTTTTTAAGTGAAAACTTTTTACCCTGCGACATAAAAAAAATTGATTTAATTAATGCGCTTACTGGAATGTTCAATTTATATTGGACAACAAATGAACTATCTCGGACAGTAACAGTTGAGCCATACGATGATTTTTTTAAAGATACAAGTCAAGCTTTAGACTTTACGCATTTAGTTGATTACAACAAACCATCATCAACAAAATTTGTTTTAGACGATATAAATAAAAACTTATATTTTAAATATAAAAAAGATACTGACGACGGATATGTTGATGAAATAGAAAAACAATTAGAGCAAGAATTTCATTCATTAGAAGTAGAATTGCAGGATGGATTTATTGATGAGGTGCAAGAAATAGGTAACAAAATTTCTTCGCCAACGTATATGTTTGAAGACTGGGAACTAACAAAAAATACTGAGTTTAAAATTAGACTGCCATTAATAGTTTCAGAATATATTGATGACATTGATATAAGCACAAAGCCGGAGGTTATGGAAAATCATAATTTAAGAATATTATCATACGAAGGAATGCAACCAATACAAACAGATGCCTATGGCAGTTGGGCTTGGAATAATGGTCTAAATGGTATTGTAAGGGAATACCCTGCCGCAAGTACATTCCACCCCACTGATAGCGCATTTGAAAATTTAGATTTTGGCAACAATGCAGTAAAAGATGGATTATACAAACGTTTTTGGGCTAACTTTGTAAACAAGATAAATATAAGTCCAAGAATTAAAACAGTACACATCAATTTTAGTTCAAATCAAATTTCACAACTTGATTTAACTAAGCCAATATATATTGAAGATTTTGGTGGTGGAAATGGTAGTTATTGGATTATTCATAGAATTATTGATTATAAGCCAACGGAACACGAAAGCACAAAAGTTGAATTATTACAATACTATAATACAAATACAAGCGTAGCACCAAAAAATCGTAAGCTACTGCCAAAACTTGGTAAAACTACAAGCGGAACGGCTAATGAAAACACTACTAAAATTGTGAGAGGTGCGACAAATGAATACAAAAATGAGAGTTTAATTTTACGAGCAAATAATTCAAGTCCAAAAAATAATGGTAACATTTTACTTGGAAGTAATTTAAGAACACAATTACAAAATCAAATATTACTTGGACAATATAACAAACAAGATGACGACGCAATTTTAATTATTGGCGGCGGAACATCTGAAACTGATAGGCGAAATGTTTTAACAGTTGCAAGCGATGGGTCAGTACATTTAGGAGAAAATGGTGGCGGTAGCGGTATGGTTACAAAAGACGATAATGGAAACATTGTTGATTTATATACAGAAGAAAAAAACGAAACAATAACAAAAGTAATAAAAGGATAATGTCTAAAAAGAAAAAATTAAATTCTCGCAATCCAAAATACTTGGATAATGTAGAAGCACCAAAAATAAAAAAAGAAATCTTAATTAATAACAAAAAAGGAGTTACAATAAAAGCGGTTTGGTATGAGCAAAATAACTAGAATAATAGACATAAAGGTTGTTGGAACTCAAGAACTCCAAGACCTAGAAAAAGCAATATTAGCTAATGAACAAAAGCTAAAAAATATGAATGCAGCCAGCAAGAAAAATGCTGGGATGCAAAAGATACACGCAAAAAATATTGTTGATACTAAATTAAAATTAAAACAATTAAGAGCCGAAAGGAACGCCGAGCAAAAAGCAGTTATTGCATCGCAACAAGCAACAGTAAAATTAGACGGCTCTTATAATAGTTTAGTTGCAAGAAACAAACAATTACTAACTGCAATGAAGGCAAGCACCGGAGGAATAAACTCCAACAGTGCTGAGATGAAAAAAATGAAAGCCGAATACACGGCTAACAATGGCAAGCTAAAAGAATTTGATAAATCATTAGGAAACAATTTTAGAAATGTTGGAAATTATAGTGGTGCGTTACAAGGTGCAAAAGAAAAATTAGCTGCCGTTGGTTTGGCAGTTGGTGGTGCGGTCATTGCGTTTCAAGCTATTAGTAGAGTTGTTCAACAAGTAACTGGAGATTTTGGAGAGTTTGAAAAAGGATTTACAAATGTTTTATCTCTTTTGTCAAGCGATGACATAAATAAATTTGGAGAAACTTTAAAGACTGGCGCAATAGAAGTTATGCAAGAATTTGGTTTGGAAATTGGCGATATGAACAAAGCATTGTTTGATGCCGTTTCTGCCGGAGTTCCAGCAGGCGAAGCAATTGATTTTTTAAGAACTGCGTCTGAACTTGCAATTGGTGGTGTTACAGATTTAACAACTGCGACTGATGGTATAACTACAGTTTTAAACGCATATCAATTAGAAAGCGCAGAAGCAACAGAAGTGGCAAGTGCTTTTTTCTCCGCACAAAAGTTTGGTAAAACTACAGTTGAGGAATTATCACAAACAATTGGAACTGTAGCACCGATTGCAAAACAAGCTGGTCTTGGATATAAAGAATTATTGTCAGCAATGGCAGTATTAACAAAGCAAGGTCTAAACACAAACTTAGCAACAACCGCTTTAAGAAGTACAATTACGGCATTAAAAGACCCAAGTGAAGATGCTAAAAAAGAATTTGAAAGATTAGGAATTACATATGGCGCAACAAAAATTCAGTCAGTTGGATTAATGAATGTGTTAAAACAAATTTCTGCAGCCGCAGAAGATGACGCAGATGCATTAGGTAAATTAATTCCAAACGTAAGAGCATTGACCGGTGTTGGTGCTTTAGGAACTGCGCAATTAGAAGATTATGATAACATATTACAACAAGTAAATACTGATTATGGCGAAAATAGTAGTTTAGCCGCAGCCGTAGGATTGCAACAAGAAACACTTGAACAATCACAAAACAGATTAAACGCAGAGTTTAGGGCGCAAAAAATATTGTTAGGCGAAGAGTTAAAACCAGTATTTCAAACATTTATAAATATATTAACTTTTTTTGTTGATAAACTTGGATTTATAACCGCAACACTTAAAACTGGTATCATTGCATTTACTGCATACAATGTGGCTTTAGGATTAACAAAAATAAATTTAAATTCACTTGGAAAAGCATTAACGTTTGCAAATATAAAACAGAAAATTTTAAATATTACAGTAAAAGCAAATCCATATGTTTTGGCTGCAACTGCAATCGCTACATTAGTTGGCGCAATATTTTCATTTGGAAAAGAAACAGAAGAAACTGTTGAAAAAACATCTGCATTAGAAGCTGCTACAGAAAAATTTAATAATAGAAGTAAACAACAAATTGGACAAACTGAAAAATTATTAAAACTTGCAAGAGACGAAAGCGCATCCATAAGCGATAGGCAGAAAGCAATTGGACTTTTAAATGAAAGAGTTACAGAATTTAATGGGACGCTAGATTTACAAAATGTAAAAAGTGAAGATGCTGCAAATGCAATGGCAAGATATACTGCAAGCATTTTAGAAAGCGCAAGTGTTGATGCGGCAAGAGAAGCAATTGTAACACTAAACAATGAATTAAAAGAACAAGAAAGATTATTTAATGATTTTGCAATAAACGCAGGTACAACGGCAGCACAAAATGCAAAGGTCGGAGATAGTTTTGATGAAAATAGTCAAGCACTAAATCCTTATGCGGCTGGATTAGAAAAAGTAAAAACTGACTTAGCCGAAGCGACAGATATAATTTTTCAATTTGAATTGAAGCAAGCTGGTTTGAATAAAGCATTAACAACTGGCGATATTGCAAACAAAACATATGAAAATAGTTTAGCTGGTCTTACAAAAAAAGTTTCAGATTATAAAATAGCTTTACAAAATGCAACCTTTAATACTGGAGAACATCAAGCGGCGGTTGATGGTTTGGCAAAAGCTGAAAAAGCTTTGTCAGATGCAAAAGATAAAAATATTAAAAAAAGTTTAACGTCAGCACAAGTTGATGCATTGTCTGAAAAAACATTAAGAGAAATTAACAAAAAGAAAGCTGAGTTAAACAGATTATTATTAGATGAAAATATTGGTAACGATGAAAGCGTAAGAATTAAAAAAGAATTAATAAGATTAGACGAAGTAAAAGCAAAAGGAGACATTGTAACGTCTGCAAATAAAGAAGATTTAATTTCTAAATTAAAAAGAGAAATTGCAGAACAAAAAAACTTGTTATTAGTATTAGGCGACAGTGCGGTAGTCGCAGACGAAAGAGCAACGGCAAACGCAACATTATTACAAAAAGAAATTGATTTAATACTTGCAAAACAAGTTGCAGGTCAAGAAATGTCATCTGACGATTTAAATCAAATTGCAATTTTAAAAAATGAAATTGATAATTTAAACGGAAAAGTTCCGGAAGGCGAAGATAATCCAATGGTAAAATTATTTGGAGGTGGGGAAGCTGGCGCAGAAGCGTTTGCAAATACAATGACATCTTTAAATAGTATAAATGGTCTTATATCGGCTAGAGCAAATTTACAAAACAAAGAGACCGAAGAACGTATAAAAGGAATTAATCTAGTTGAAGCTACAGAATTAAAAGCATTAAGAGACAGTGCAAAATTCAAAGCAATGACTGACGAACAAAAAGAAGCGGCAGAAGCTAAGATAACAAAAAAAGCAGATGCGGAAAGGCAAGTTTTTGAGAAAGCTGCATTTGAGAGAAACAAAAAAGCGTCAAAACAACAAGCTATTATAAGTGGTGCGCAAGCAATAATGAAAATTGCAGCACAATATGCATTTCCATTTAGTTTAATTCCAATGGCAGCGCAAGCAATAATGACTAAATTACAATTACAAACTATTGAAGCATCTACATTTGCTCAAGGTGGTTTGCTAAATAAATATGCGCAGGGCGGAGAACTTTCAAATGGTGGTGTTTTCACTGGCGCTAGTCATAAAAACGGCGGTATAAAATTCCATACTGGCGGAAGATTAATGGAAGCCGAAGGTGGCGAAGCAATCATAAATAAAGAAAGTACGGCAATGTTTAGAAATGAATTGTCAGCAATTAATCAAGCTGGTGGTGGTGTAAAATTTGCAGATGGTGGACTAACAAGAGGACTAGACGGAGTTGTGCAAACACAATTGCAAAGTAGTATGTCAGACGAAGATGTTAGTAGAATTTCACAAGCTTTAAGCACGCAAGAAATTATTGTTACTGAGCAATCAATTAGTAGTACACAACGTCAAGTTAATGTGCTAGAACAAAGAATGAGTTTTTAATTAATAAAAGAAAAAAAAATGTGGGGATTATTTACAGATAACACAGAGAGAAAACGCAGAATGCAAATATGCTTATCTTGCGAATTTAAAAGTGAAAAATATTTACTTATATTTGATGGCGCAGGATGCAAAATATGCAAATGTCCTTTGTCGTCAATAACTAAAATAAAAGCAAAGCAATGTCCGGAGGGGAAGTGGAAACAATCGTAAAAGAAGCAAATAGCGTTCCGGATATTATAAGAGCAAAAATACATTTTGCATTTAACAAAAACGCACAATATTTTAGTAAGTACAACAAACATAGCAACAAGGAAATACATAAATTGTTTGTTCATTATAATAATTTATTTGCTAGTATGGAAAGTTTTTCAATTGAAGAGGAATATTGTGAAGACTGCAGAGATACTGTAGTTAAGTTTTGGAGTTTTATTTTATTTGATATATGGGAAAGAGAAATAATTTAAAAAACGTTTTAAAGTTTTGCGATTTACTAAGCCAAGAATTAACTTTAAGGTTTGGCGATTATCCAACTATTAAAGACATAATATTACACTTATCACAAAACGGAACTATAAAGCCGGTTACGTTAAGAAATTATTTAATTATACAAGATTTTTACAGTAAACTAAAAGACAATAATGGTAAAATGAATATTACTTTTATGGATATAAGTATTGAATATAATTTATCAGAAAGACAAATACAAACAATCATTTATGAGTATCAAAAAAAATTGCAACCGAGAAATAATATTTGTCGTTAAAAAGTTCGTAAGGACAATTAAAAATAATTCTTATACTTGCAATATAAAACACCAAAAAATATGAGAGAAATATTAATCTATGATGTTATTGGAAGCTTTGATTTAACTGCAAAGTCAGTTATTGAGCAACTAAATGACGCAAACGGAAAAGATGTGTTGGTAAGAATTAACAGTGTTGGCGGCGATGTTTTTGAAGGAATGGCAATTTATAATGCTTTAACAAAATATGAAGGAAATGTAAAAGTAGAAATTGAAGGTTTGTCAGCGTCAATGGCAAGTATAATTATGTTAGCTGGTAACGAAATTTCAGCGTCAGAAAATTCTTTGATAATGATACACAATCCTTCGGCTGGTGTTATGGGGGAAAGTAAAGATTTATCTAAAAGAGCCGACTTACTTGATAAAATGAAAAGTCAAATGGTAAATATTTACAAAGGCAAAAGCAATTTGTCAGATGCCGAAATAGTTACAATGATGGACGAAGAAACTTGGTTTACAAGTGAGGAAGCAAAAAACGTTGGATTAATTGATAATGTTACAGAAGCAATCAAAATTGCTGCGCATTATGATTTGGGAACTATAACAAATAATGTTCCGGAATGGGTCAATGAAAAATATACTAATAATAACAATAACGAAATGGAAGAAATAAAAAATATGTTAAATGATTTAAAAAGTACAGTTGCATCTTTTGTAACTACACACAAAGAAAATCAAACGGAAGAAGTAAATATAAAAATAACAGACGAAGATAGCATAACCGCACAAATCGTTGAATTTTCAGAAGCATTAGGAACAATGGAAACTGTAAATGAAGACTTAGCAAGTGCAAAAGCAACTATCGTAGAAATGGAGGAAACTATTGCAACAATGCAAGATGACAAATCGGCGCTTGAAGCTGAAATTGCAAAGCATAATGCAACTCCAAGTAAAGTTGAAGAGACTGCAGACCCAGTTGTAACAACTCCAGTAGCAAATGAAGATAATGTTTGGGGAGATGCTGCAACAGAAATTATGGACGATGCAGTTTTTAACTTTAAAAAATAATAATCAATAAATAAAAAAATAAAAAAATGGCGAATTTAATTACAAGTTCATTATCGTATTCAAAAGAAGACGCACAAAAATATTTCTTACAACCATTATTCGTTCAGAATAGTGCAATGGATTATTTTGAAATAATGACAAACGTTAAGTCTTCACAGAAGCTTGACAAATTTTCAACACTAGACAAAATAACTGTTGCGGAAGCGGCTGGATTTGCTGGACAAACTGGTGTTACATATACACAAAGAAGTGTAAGTGTTGCAAGAATGGAAGCAGAAGTTGAACAAGCTGGTGGTGCTTTCTTTAACACAATCAAAGGAGAATTATTAAAATTAGGATTAAACAAAGACGATGTAACTGGAACTATTATTCAGTCAATCATTGCTGACATTATGCTAAGAGGAGTAAAAAGAGATTTAGAAAGACAATTATGGTTTTCTGATAGTTCAAACGCTGCAGTAGCTTATGCAGATTATAACTCTTATGATGGTATATTTAAGCAATTAGCTGGTCTTCCTGCAGCACAAAAGTTAGACATTGCAACTGGTACTGGAACAAACTCAATGAATGCTGCGAATGCTGCAAGAGACACATTCCAAGCAATGCTTGAAGCAATGCCAAACGAAGGTATGGAAAACAGAGCTGACTTAGTATTTTTCTGTACTCGTTCAATGGCTGATAACTACAGAGCAACATTAAGAACTGGAAACCAAGAACTAGCTTATTTAAGCGGAGTAAACGGAACACCATCTTTAGCTTATCAAGGCATTCCAGTTGTTGAAATGGCACAATGGGACACGCATATTGCTGCAGACAGTAATGTTGCAACTCCATTAGTAGCGCCATCTTTAAACACGGCTGCAGATAAATTTGACGGACACATTTGCGTATTGACAGTTAAAAATAACATTGTTATTGCAACTGATTACAATGCAGTGAGTGGTGCTGACGTATGGTACAATAAAGACCTAAAAGTAAACAGATTTAGATTTGAGTATGTTATTGGAACGAATTTCAAAAACACTGAATTAACTGTAACGGCTGACAGTCATACTAACTAGAATTGTTTAACTAATAAAAAAATAAAAAAATGGGAAATTTATCAAAAGGTCATATCATTGGTTGTAGCGACAGAAACCGAAGAGGTGGTTTGAAAGCAATTTACTTAGGGGAAGTTACTGGTGTTTCTTCGGTAACGGCTGCAGCACCGCATAGCTATTCGTCTATCGGTGGTTTTACAACTGGACAAACAGTTGCGTTAATGTATAAGTTTGAGTTTGAAAGAGAAACTGCATATTATACTGCTAATGCAACAAGAGAAAACGGCTCTACAATTGTTGAAACTGAATTAGGTTTTTCAGTTCCAAAAGTAACTGAGGAAATTCAAGCAAGACTTGAAGAACTAAAAAACAGTTGTGGATTATTTGCAATCGTTGAGACTTTTGCAGATGACGGATTAGCATCTCCAACAACTTATAAATTTGTATTAGGTTACGACGAAATATTTTCGCCGGAAAGCTTTTTAGAATTTGCAAGTGGGGAACAAAACTCCGGAACTGGATTACAAGATGCTAATGAAACAGTTGTAAAATTAACTGGTTTTATGGGCGAATATCCAAGAGAATACACTGGAACTATTACGCTTGAAACTGCGGCGGATAATTCTTTTATATTATCATAAGGGAGTAAAAAAATAGTGTTTGTATTTTAAGGGGAGGGTGCTAGGCGAGACCTATTACTCTCCCTTTTTTTCTATAGATTATGAGTTGTAATTGCGGCAAGAATAAAAGTAAATTAAATAAATTAAAAAATATTATGAAAAAAAATGTAACTTACCGACTTGTAAGTAGTTTAAAAAACGCTACTTATATTCGTTTCAATAATGATAAATATTACGTTGATGTAATAACGCAAGAACAAATGTGTTCATTACATAGAAACGGATTTGAAGGAGTTGAAGAAATAGAAAACAAACCAACATACACTAATGACAAAAAGAAAAGCGGCAAAAAGAAAAAATAGTATTTCCGGTGGCGTAAAGTTCAAAGTAATGAACTTTGTAACTAAAACAGATTTTTCTGAGGAAAAAGAATTAGCAAATTTAAGTTACGACTACATTCCATTTGGAGACAAAGTAAAAAATGATTTACCGCAACATCTTGCAATGTTACGTCGTAAGTCATCAACGCATCGTTCAATCTTAGAACAAAAAGTTGCGTTTTCTTTAGGTTGTGGTTATATGACCGAAGACGAAAGTATTTTAGAATATTTTAAAAGCGTAAATAATAAAGGCGAAAACTTTACTGATGTTTGGTATAAAATATTATCTGACAATTATACTTTTGCAAATTCATATGTTGAGGTCGTAACCTATGAAGGCGGTATAAATTTATTTCACATAGACGCAACAAAAGTCAGAAAATCAAAAGATACTGACAGTATTATAATACATCACGACTGGACAAATTATAATCACACAAGAGACAAAGCAATTGTTCTGCCAATGTATCCGGATTTTGTAAGAGACAAAGGTGTTAAAAGAAGCGCTTTGCATTTAAAAAAATATGAGCCGGAATTTACTCATTATGGTTTGCCATCTTATATTTCTGTTTTAGAAGCTATTTCTGTTGATTATGAGATTTCACGCTGGAACAATTCAAAGTTTAAAAATCACTTTCAGCCGTCTGCAATTGTTGAAATCAATGGCGATATGTCTGACGACGAAGCTGAAAATTTAATTGAGGAAGCTAAATCTAAATTCACTGGCGAAGGTAACAACGGCAAAATTTTATTTATGGTAAAAAATGGCGACAGTTCTCCAGCTACAGTAACTCCAATTGGAGACAATACAGAAGGAAACTTTTTAGACTTACAAGAAACAACAAATCAAAATATTATAACGGCGCATAGATGGCAACCAGCATTGTCCGGAATTGTGTCGGCTGGTAAATTAAATAATACCGGAAACGAAATTAGAATTGCATATGAAATGGTTATGACAACTGTCGTAAAAAATACAGTTAATCGTTTAATGCAACCAATAAAAAAAGTTTTAACAGATGCTGGATTTGGTGCGCAAGATTTAGAAGTTAAATA
>Ga0181402_1000055_pt1 | contig 36837 bp, 23 predicted proteins | sample 25SPOviralmetaG_FD_130131 | JGI IMG/M metagenome (GOLD analysis project Ga0181402, IMG submission 130131) | Marine viral communities from the oligotrophic San Pedro Time Series (SPOT) site, San Pedro Channel, CA, USA - 25 SPOT_SRF_2011-08-17 | ecosystem: Environmental > Aquatic > Marine > Strait...
CAAAGAAGAGTACTTGTGGCTTCACAAAGACTTGGATTTGATCACATTATCGGTGGTGCTACTACTTATGGTGGCGACGCAGTTGTTGTTAGAAACTACCAAGCATCTTAATATGCTAATATGGTTTTTGTGGGTTTACCTTAAAACCCACACTTTTAAATATGGCAGATTTAGTTACAGTACAAGATTATAAGGATGCAGAAGGGCTGACTGGAGCTAAAGATGACGATCGCCTAGCGATTTTAATTCCACAAATATCAGAATTAGTAAAAAGATATTGTGGAACAAGTTTTGTTGATTATTACTCTACCGATAAAACAGAAGTATTTAACGTTACAGAGCACACCTCAATTATAATAGTAAGTGAATGTCCTTTAGTAAGCGTAACTTCAGTAAAAGAAAGATCAGGACCAACAGAGGCCTATACAACTCTCGTAGTAAATCAAGACTATTATGTCGATACTACTTATGATGCAGTTAGAAGGGTTACTGGAAATGGAAGTAAGCACTTTCAAAGAGGTTTTGGTTCCGTAGAGATTGCATATCGATCTGGCTACTCAGCTGTACCTTCTGATCTCAAACTAGCTGTGTTTGATTTAATTACATATTACTTACGAGACGAGCATAAGTCAAGAAGATCTATACAAGGAGCAACATTAGAACAACAAGGCTCCTCAAGTGTTAGAAATAATACTGATTTTCCAGACCACATTAAAAGAGTGCTAGACTTGTATAGAGTAATTGTGTAATGAAGCAAGATAGACTTAAGTGGCTAAAAGGTTTTGAAAAAATTGCACAAAAGAGACTAACTAGTAGAATACAAATGATGCGAGTAACTATTCGTAAAAAAGACTGGATGACAGCATTTACAATGCATGCAATAGACACAGGACTTTTTAATGATGCTGTTTTACCCGCTTCAATATTGAAATATCAAGATGTAATGTTTAGTAGTCTTGGAAAAACTGTCAAGGCTTGGCAGAAGAAGGGTGCTAGAGAGACTTGGAAAATTACTCGTGTTAAAGTAAGTAAAACAGAAATAGAAATAAGATTAAGAGCAGTAGCTGCTCCTATAAAAAAAGGTACAAAGATAGTTCAAATAAGAAAAAGATGGTACCAAAATGCAAATAACAGTCTTAAGTTAGCAATAAAGAATTGGGCAGGAACACAAGCTTCAGTTCTTAAAAAAATGGTTTTTGAACATGGAAAAACACCTGATTCAGAACAGCTACCCACAGGACAACAAAGAACAGATGTTAGTAAGTCTGGAATTAGAAATGCTGAAGGAGATAATTTACATACTTCTTTAATTCAAGCATTACAGACTACTGCTAAACTAAGTGACCATTGGTTAACTTTTATAGTAGAACAAATATCAGATTTTTTAAGAACTAGCTATGGCAGTAAAGTAAACAAGAAAACTACTAAAAATAGTCTTGTAAGAAACCATATAGTAAACTTTACAGTAAGACCTGCAATAATGGGATCTCAACATGCTCAGCAACAGAAGGAAGCTTTTAAAGATTTTAAACAGAATTATTTAGAGGGAACAGAAGCACAGTTTAAAGCTTATTTAAAAAAGCAAGGCATGACAAAAAAGAAAGACCTTGCAGCCGCTGTAGCAGACTCTCCCGACCTATTTGAAGAGATAGAAGGATTGTCAGAAGATCTATGGTTAGAAGAGATTGAAAAAGCAGAAAAAGCTTTAAGAATAAATAGAGCTAAAAATGCAAAAACAGGCATTAAAGTTAAATCTAGAATGTCTTTTAGAAAAAAATATTTAGACGTTAAGAAAAGAGCAAAGAATGGTACAGAAATTAAAAAAGCTCTTTCAAAAAACCCTAAAGTAGCCGTAATAGCCACACAAACAGCAAGTTTGGCAAAGGTTAAGAAAAGTAAAAGATCTGATGCTTTAAGAGCTTCAGGCGCAACAATGGGAGAGGAAGGCATACTAATAAAAGAAATGTTAAATAGTATACTCCCTAAAGCAATAGAACAGAATATGGGCACTCCTAGTTTAGTAAACAGAACAGGAAGGTTTAAAAGTACAGCAGAAGTAACAAGCGTACTTAGAGGTCCCAGAGGAGCATTATATATTGATTATGCTTATAATGAAAGACCTTATGGAGTATTTGAACCAGGGCATGGAAAAAGACCTTGGGCAAATGTATATAGAGACCCAAGAAGTATTATAGGAAAATCAATTAGAGAGATTCTAGCAACACAAAGCAGAACTCTAGGAGATGTTAGTAGAACAGCTACCCTCTCAAGAAAGTTTAAATAATTATGGCAGTAGATACAAGACAATATACAACTCGCAGACAGAACATTGTAAATGCTCTTGTAGATCTTATTGAAAGAATTGATGGTACTGGTGAGTACCAAACTGCAGTCGCAGAGTGTAGTCCTAGACTCACATTTTGGGATGAGGTAAAAGAATTTCCAGCAGTTCATTTAAATGCGGGCAGAGAGCTTCGCACTTATGATGGTGGTGGATTTAAGTTTCGTTATCTTACTATTACATTAAGATGTTATGTAGAAGATAATGAAGATGCGGTAGGTGCATTGGATGCCCTCATTGAAGATCTGGAGACAGTTCTTGAAGAGCAAGATCCAATCACTTATTATGATAAAAACGGGGTTTCACAGAAAACTGTGCAAACCACAATAGTAAGTATTGACACCGATGAAGGTGTTTTAGACCCTCTTGGAGTCGGAGAGATTGTTATAGAGGTTCAATACTAGAGAAAACAGCTGCGGTAAGTAATAATTTATCAAAGCTCTTTTCAAGGAAAAGGAGAAAAAAATGGCAGATAAATTTTATTTTAGCCGAGATACCGAAGTCTATTTAATGATGGGTGTTAATGTAGCAGGCTCAGCAGCAGCTACATCATGGAAAATACCAGTATTAGATGGGTTCAGTTTCTCACAAGGCACAAATACTAGTGAAATTACTCTTGCAGAAATGGCAGATGGTAGTGGGAACAGTAGAAGAAGTAGACAAATGTTTACAGATTCTTATGCTCCTGCAGAATGGTCTTTCCAAACTTACATGAGACCTTTTGTATCTTCAAATGGTGCAACAGGTGGATGGGAAGCAAGTGGATCAGAAAATCGTCAGCATAGTGTAGAAGAACCTTTATGGGCAAACTTTGTTGCAGCCCCTACTTTCACAGCTTCAGTCACAGAGACAGAAGCCGCTTGGAATCAGGGTATAACAAACACTACTTCTAGCAAGACTATAGATTTTACTAGTTCAGAAAAACCCGCCTTAGGTACTTTCGATCTATTTTTCGAATTTGGTGGAGCTCAATCAGACGGCAGCGGTCAGTCTTTCTATAGACTAAGAGACGCAGTTGTAAATTCAGCTTCTATTGATTTTGATATAGATGGTATTGCTACAATTACATGGTCCGGATTTGCTTCTATGGTTACAGACATAGCAGCATTACCAACGGCTACTACTAGCATTACTGAAGGTGTTACAGGCACAGGTAATTTCATTAGAAATAGATTAACTCAACTATCAGTTACAGCAGGAGACACAGCTACTTTCCCAGGAGTGAACAGTAATGGAGTGTATAACTTAGTTCTAACAGGTGGAAATATAACCATGGAAAATAACATGACTTATTTAACACCAGAAACATTAGGCATAGTTAACCAACCATTAGGACACGTTACAGGGACAAGAAATGTAAGTGGAAACTTTACTTGTTATCTAAATAATGAGGCAGGTGGAAGTTCAGACTTATTTGAAGACTTAATTGAAGCAACAAGTATTATTACTAACAGCTTTAATACAGTATTCAAGATTGGAGGTACTAACGCACCTAAAGTGCAAATAGATCTTCCTAAGTGTCACTTTGAAGTTCCAACACATTCTATAGATGATATAATATCTTTAGAAACTAACTTCCATGCTTTACCAGCATCAGTCGACCCAACTGCGGCAGATCATTTTGAAGCAAAAGTAACATACACTGGTAGTTAAAACTAACCCGGGGGAGACCAACTCCCCCATTTAATTAAACCGAGGACCAATAATGGTAGAAGAAAAGAAAAAAATATCACTAGCGAGTTTATTAACTCCAAGTAAAACGGTAGTAGTGGACTATCCTGAATTTGAAGGATTTTCAGTCTCACTTTGCTATCTATCAAGAGAAGAGCTTGTAAAATTAAGATCAAGATGTCTTTCTCAGAAATTTAATAAAAAGACAAGAGCATTTGAAGAAGATTTAGATGATGAAAAGTTTTTAACTAATTACTGTGCATCAGTAATCAAAGGTTGGAAAGGATTAAAGTATAAATATTTAGAAAAAATGTTACTTGTAAACTTAACAGGTATAGACAAAGAAACTGAGTTGGAATATTCAACGGAAGATGCAGAGATACTAATGAAAAATGCAACAGACTTTGATACTTGGGTAACAGAAACGGTAGGAGATTTAGAAAATTTTACCGAGAGCAAGTAGAGTACATACTTGCTCGATTAGATGCTCTTTACAAAGAGGGTATGTTACCGATAGATACATATCTAAGAATATGTGAGCAAACAGGAGAAGATCCTGACCCGATGAAGATGCCTCCAGATAGGAGTGAGTTTCCAAAAGAAGTTCAGGAAGCGTTTTTATTACACGATTTATTACCCGATAGATGGGTAGAGTCTTCATACTTAGGAAAAGATTACTCTAGTTTAGATACTTTACTAAGAATATTTAAAATTGAAGACCAACAAGAAGTTGTATTATTTCTTAAGCATATAGAAGCAAGACATAGTACAAAGATTAATAAAGAGTTGGCTAGAAAGCAAAAGAGTTCAGAGAACAAAAAGAAGGTATAATGGCAAAAGGAGAAACAAAGTTAACCATCAACGTTAGTGATGGAGATACTCTCAAAGATTTACAGAAAAAGCTTAAAAAAGCCGCAGGAGGCTTTGATGCTTTGTCTACGTCACAGAGGGGCGCCGATCGTGCAGGTAAGGGACTTTCCCGACAATCTTCAAACCAAACTAAAAACTTTTCAAAAATACAACAAGGTATTAGTGGAGGTCTTGTACCTGCCTATGCTACCTTGGCTGCTCAAGTATTTGCTGTCTCGGCTGCTTTCCAATTCTTAAAAGATTCCGTAAATTTTAGAAACCTTGTACAAGGACAAGAAGCTTTTGGTTCCGTAACTGGAACCGCATATAAAACAGTTACTAAAGCTGTTAGAGAAGCAACCGCAGGACAATTAGCTTATCAAGATGCTGCTCAAGCAGTTGCTATTGGTACAGCTGCAGGACTAAGCAGAGGACAATTAGAAGACTTAGGTAAAGCAGCAAAAAACACCTCTCTTGCACTAGGAAGAGATTTAACAGATTCATTTAACCGTCTTATTCGAGGTGTTACAAAAGCAGAACCAGAATTACTAGACGAATTGGGTATTATTCTAAGACTAGACCCCGCACTTAAAAATTACGCGTCTTCCATAGGTAAAACTAAAGAGCAGCTAAATCAATTTGAGAAATCACAAGCTGTAGCTGTTGAAGTACTTACTCAGGCAGAAACTAAATTTGGAAGAATCACAGAAATTATGGATCCAGCAGCTTTTGCTCTTGGGCAATTTGGAGCAAAATTTGACGATTTAGTTAACAGTCTTAAAACTGGAATAGGTGTTATTGCAGAAAAACTATTACCCTTTTTTACAGATAATGTATACGCGTTAATTGCAGCTTTATCATTATTTGCACTTCCAATCTTAAAAACTATATTACCTAATTTTGAAGAAATGGGTAAATCCGCGAAAAAGAACTTAGGTATTGCAAAAACCGCTGTTATTGACGCACAGAACGAATTAGATAAGTTGAGTGGGGATAATAAAACTATTAGACAAGATAGTCGAGCAGGAATTAATAAATTGAGAGGAAAAGCAAGTCTCGGGCCTACTCCTGCTATGTATGATCAAATGACAAAAAGAGAGATTGAAGCCCAAAGAAAAGGTCTTGAAAAAGGTGGAGCATTAAGAAAATTATATAGTAAAAAAGAAAGGGCAGAATACAGACTGCATTTACAAAGACAGGAAAATGCCTTAAAAATTAGCGAGAAGAAAAAGCGAGGAGAGTTTACAAAAACAACAAGTTGGTTCCAATTACAACAAAAAAAGATGGAGCTAGTCCAAAAGAAAACTAGTGTAAAAATGGTAGCACTATCTCAGGCTACTGCAAAATTTGTAAATAGGGCATTTATGTTTGCAGGGGTATTAGGAGTACTAACTTTAATAGGCTCTGTTGTTATGATGTTAGTAAATAAGTTTAGAAAGCAGGATGAAGAACTACAAAAAAATATAGAAAAAATGAACACCTTTAAAGAAAGCGCAAAAGGAGTTAGAGAAGAACTTGAAAGAATGAACAAAGTAGTTGCAGAAGGACTTATTACAAGCACTCAAGCTGTTCTTCAAGGTGCAAATGCAATTTTATCTACAGACCCGAATAAAATGATTAGAGAGTATAATGAAATTAGAGGGGGCAAGGGCGCTTTTGCAGAGACGGGCAGAAAGACAGTATTTGCAGCAGGTATGAAAGGTGAAGGCAATGTATATGACTCAGCCGAGGAATTATTAAAAGCAGAAGGTGCACTATCATTATACATGCGAAAAGTTATAAGTTTTAAAGAACCTACACAAGAGTTTATAGAATCTGTAAAAGAACAAGCAGGTGCTATTAGAGAGTTAGCTAATCTTCAATCTGACCCAAAATTAATAAAAGGGTATCTTCAAATTGCTGAAGAAATTGAAACAGGTACTGAACTAAATAAAGAAAATCTACAAGTTGTTCATGAAAGAGAGAATGCTATGAAAAGTCTAGCAGCTACTTTAAATAATGCAGCAGAGGCAGAGAAAACTTATACTAATGCAATGCAAGCTATGGTCGGTAAGCAATTTTTTGGGGCAAATCTTAAATCAGGTGCTCAAGGAATGATTGATGTAGTAGATGCACAGATAAAACAGCAGGAATTAGCTTTAGATAAAAAATCTGGAGGAGCAGATTTAGAAAGTGATGACCCTGTTATAAGAGGAAATGCAGAGAAAAAACGTAGACATAATTTTATATATGACGTAGGAGGCCATAGAACACAGATGCAGAATCTTACATCAAGAAGAGATGGGCATAAGCTGGTAGTAGCCGAAATAATAAAGATTAATAAATCTGAGATAGACTCAATTAAGAATGGAACAACTTTAAAAGATCTTCAAATGCAGAGAAGAAAAGACATAGGAATAGAGCAAAAAATAACTGCAATGAAAAATGAAGATACTAATGTTGCTATACAACAGCAGAAAAACGTTATTGAAAACGCACAAAGAGCTGCTGATATAGCTAAAATTGAAATGGATGCAGAAAAAGACCCTAAAAGAAAAGAATTAAAGAAAAGTTTACATGATTTAGCAGTTGCAACTGTTACCGCAGAAAAAGGATATTTACCTATTATAAAAGAAGTACAAGACAGAGAAGCTGCAAAGTTAGAATTAAAGAAACAACAATATCGACAAGAAATTGCAATGAATAAATTAAGGATGGAAGAAATGAATTTCCAAATACAAAATGCAGGATTTGCAGCTGCGTTTGGTCAAACAGGATTTGGAAAACAAGAACTTGCAAAAAGAAAGATGGATAGTGACGCACTAAAAATCGAAATGAAAAAACAGAAGATTCAAGACGACTTAGCAAATAGAGCAAAACAAGTAAAAGATAATTTAATTATACAAGGTAGTATAGAAGATCAAAGATTACTATCACAAGTTGAAATGGAAAGAAAAAGATTAGAGTTAATGGAAAAACAACTTGATGTAGCTGAGTTCACAAATTCACACTTAGGACAATTACAAATGAGTTTCGCAAAAGGTATTGAAGATATGTTTGTAGCAATTGCACAAGGAACTAAATCAGCAAAAGAAGCATTTAAAGATTTAGCACTATTTATGCTGAAGAAGATGGCAGAAATGGCTGCTCAACAGTTAGCTATGAAAGCAGTAATGGCAATGGGTCTTCCAATACCATTAGCAAAAGGCGGAATTATACCAATGGCAAAGGGTGGAGTAATTCCTAAATATTCAAGCGGCGGAATTGCAACAGAGCCTACTTACTTAGTTGGAGAAGGCAAGCATAATGAAGCAGTAGTGCCTCTACCAGATGGAAGAAGTATTCCAGTAAATATGAATGGTGGGGCAGGAGATAACAACGTAACAATTAATGTAGCAGTTGATGGAAGTTCAACAAACTCCTTTGATGGAGAAAGAGGTAAGGCTCTAGGTAGAATGATTGAAGCTTCCGTAATGGAAACAATATCAAGAGAGAAGAGACCTGGAGGAATATTAGGTAGAGGATAATGGCAACAGCAATATTTCAAAATGACGGAAGCAACATAACTGGTTTTTCAGGAGGCGTTGTTGTGGATAAAGGATTTAGCAGACAGTCAGCGCCAAAAATTCACGTTATGAATTTTGGAGATGGGTATGAACATAGAGCTGCGGATGGAATAAATAATTTAGTACAGGGTATGAATGTAAGTTTCAATACACGACCAAAAGCAGAAATAGATGATTTAGTTGCATTTTTTGAATCTCTAGGAGGAGTAACTAAGTTTAGAATGACTCTAGATGATACTAATGGTAATGAAACAATTAAAGTAGTTTGTAAACAATGGAATCAAACTTGGGCATATGATGACTATTATAGTTTAACTGCACAACTTGAAAGGGTGTATGAAGCATAATGGCTGAAAGAATACCAGTAAAAGAAATTCAAAAACTAGAACAGTCTTCAGGGCTGATTACTTTATATGAGATAGAATTATCAGATACACAAAGCGCATATTTTACTAGAAGTTTAGAAGCTGATTTAACTACTATTCAAATGTACGACCATGACACAAATAATCAATTAAATTCTTATATAGCAATTCCATTAAGTATTGAAGGAACAGATGTAAGTTCTCAAGGACCTACTTCAAGACCTGTAATAACTTTCTCAAATATTTTAACTGATTTTGAAAACGCAATCTCACCATATAAGTTTAGAGACTTGGTAGGTAAGAAATTATATAGAAGAAGAACCTTTGCAAAATATATAAAAGGTGGAAGTGCTGAAACATCTTCTGGACAAACTCCAATAGAGTTTCCTAGACAGATGTGGATAATAGATAGAGTAGAAACAGAAAACGCACAAGAAATAGCAATAGAGTTAGCAAGTCCTTTCAATACAGAAGGATTAGTTCTTCCATACAGAGTAGTCGGGCATAATGCATGTCCTTGGCAATATCAAGGGGCAAGCCCAGAAAAAACAGAAGCAAATAAAAGAGGTGGATGCACTTGGCATAGTGAAAGTAAATATATAATTAACGGCACAGCATACCAAGCGTATGTAAACTCAGATGATGAATACGTAATTCCAAGCACTACTACTTTTACAGCATGGAGCGGAAGTGGAGCAGCAGACAGCTATTACTCAACTTCTCTTACTTTAGGAACAAGCAGTGGAGTAAGAAGATATAACTCAGATGGAACAATAGACACTGATGCAGATAGCACTACTGTAACAAATTACTGGCAAGCAGTTAGAACTACAAGTACTACCCCTTCTGATAATAGTGGTGATTGGACTAGAGTTAGAGTATATGCAGATTATAATGCTAGTACAACATACTATGCGTATACTGATGATAAATTAAATATGTATGCGAAGCCTACATCAGGTACTGAATTTTTATGGCAAGCAAAGATTACTAATACAGGAAATACTCCTGGACATGGAGTGTACTGGATGAGAGGAGATCTTTGTGGAAAAAGATTAAAATCTTGTCAATGTAGATATGGATTCAATCCATTATCAGGTGGAACTGGGAAAGCCATTAAGAAAACTGACAAACTTTTACCTTTCGGAGGGTTCCCAGGTGCAAGAAAGTTTAAGTAAATTATTGCCCGAAATTTATAGTCATATGGCTATTGAAGCTCCGAGAGAAGGATGTGGATTAATTATTGGTGAAGAAAATCCAAAATTTATTCCACTAGAAAACATAAGTGAAGAAAAAGACCACTTTACAATTGACCCAAAGGAATACGTTAAGTATTCAATGGTATCAAAAATATTATATATAGTCCATAGTCACTATATGGAAGATTGTCATCCAAGTGAGCATGACAAAAAGAACTGTAAGGCATTAGGTATTCCATATCTAATTGTATCTTACCCAGATAAAAAGGAATTTATTTATGACCCACGTTAAATTATTAGGAGAGTTAGGAGAAAAATTTGGCACCGATTGGCAGTGTGCAGGTAACTCTATGCGTGATATAATAAAACTTATTGAATGTCAAAAAGAAGGATTTAAAGAATACTTAGTAGAGTGCCATAACAACAATATAGGATTTACAATACAGAATGGAGAAGATTTCATAGATGAAGAAATAGAACTATGGCTTCCCAATGCTAAAGATACTGTAATTATTTCCCCAGTACCTGCAGGATCAGGTAAAGGATTAGGAAAAATACTATCAGCTATAGTTATGATTACAGCTATAGTTATGACAGGTGGAGCAGCAGCTGCTGCAGCAGGTACTTCTGCACAAGTAGGAGCAGGTATGCAGGCCTCTATGGGCATAGGAAGTGCTACAGTATCTCAATCTTTTGGATTCTTAGGTATGAATCTTGGTACAGTAACGGCAACAGCTTCAAGTGCTAGTGCTGCAGCAGCAACAACATATAGTTTATCTGCTTTAGGATATGGATTAGTGGCATTAGGGGCAAACTTAGCAATTATGGGTATAACAGAAATGTCAGCTCCAGACGCAGGAGGCATGGACTCAGATCCTGCTTTCCTTTTTAATGGAGCTTCTGAAAATATAGAACAAGGACAACCTGTTCCAGTATTATATGGAACAATGAAAATAGGGGGAACACCAATAAGTCAAGGGTTCCAAACAGGGCTTCTAAAAGGAGCAAATTTAAACTATGCTGAAGGAACAGCAAGCTCATATTATTACGGTAATAGCGGCGGAACTTATAGCAGCGGCGGTACATCTAAAGGTGGTGCCGGATTAAAACAAATGCAAAAATAATGGCTAAATATACTAACAGACCTTTCGGAAGTAAAAGCATATCCGATTTAAGTAACCCAAATAAAACGCAAATTGCGGCTGCGTATGATATTTTATCGGAAGGAGAAATCGAAGGGTTAGCAGATGGCTTAGCCTCTGTTTTTATTAATGACGTACCAGTTATTGATACTTTAGCAAATGAAATTATAAAACCTAGAAACATAATTACAAGCACAACTTCAGGAGCAGCTACTCTAACAAATTCAGTATTTTCTACAATAGACAATTTAGAAACCAATAACATAAAAGGATTATCCTTAGGTACAAGATATGTTCTAATAGAAAAAGGGGGATCCTATGGTTCAGGTATAGCAAGTGGTACTATAAATACAAATGTAATAACTACTTCAAGTTCTTTTTTTACTTCTGACAATGTAAATAATGGTAAATCATTTTTACCAGGATATATTCGAATATCGGGAGCTGGAGCAAATGGAACAGATTTAGTTACTCAAGCAACTTTTGTGAGTGCTACAGAGATAAAAACAACTGCTCCTATTGCAACAACAGTATCTAATACAGATATTTATATTGACTTAGTAACTAAACTTACTTCAATTTCTGGAAATGTTGCAACTTTAAATGCTGCTCCAGGAGTAACATTATCTAGTACTAGTGTAACTATAACAGGTGCGCATACCTCAGAAACAAGATTAAAAGAATTAACTAATGTAGAGAACTTACAATTTGCTCTTACATCAGGAATATTAAATCAACCTAGTTTAAGCTTTAATAGTGGATTTGGACAAGCCTCAGTTATAGCAAGTCCCGGAATCCAATTAGAACAAAACGACCTTAGAGCAAATGTAGGTACAGGGGGAGCGTTAGCAAGTCCATTATATAACTCTCAGGAATTAGATGAGCCTTCAAAGCCCGCAGGTACAGCAGCAGATACTCTTTTAACTTCTGGATTTTTAGGAGTTTCAAACCCAGATGAAGTTGATGAAATTCATTTAACATTTAATTGTGCGGCTTCTCATGCTATAAAAGAATCTTCAGGTTCGAAAGGTCCATCCTTTGTAGAAGTACAAATATTTTTTGAGTATAGCACTGATGGAGGTACTTCATATACTTCAGAACTTGCTTTTGGACCAACCAACGATCAAATTCAATATAGAACTCCAGCGTGGGGAGGCTCTGTAAACGCAGGGTACAGAGGAAGCGACCTACCTAGTAATGGTTATATAAAACCAAGTAAACAACAATTTACTGCTTTTGTAGAAGAATTTGCTATAAACACAGAGCAGTTTCAACCTTACGATGACTTTAGAGTTCGTGTAAGAAGAATTACAGATGAAAACTTTATTAGTGGTAGTTTTAAACATACAAACCCCTTAACATTACAAACTGTAGAATGCATTATAAAAGATAAACTTAGCTATCCTCATACTGCATATGCTTATACTTCTTTTAATGCAAAAGATTACGATGGACAAGTACCTGAAAGATCTTTTACATTAAAAGGTGTAAAAATTCAAGTACCTACTAATTATTTAACTAGAGAAGAGACAGGAGGAGCTGCTTTATATCGTAGAAACGTTTCAAGTGGAAGCACTGAATCTTCTTATCAAAATTGGGATGGTAACTTTAGGGGAGACACTACTACATTTAATCAAGCTTCAGTAAACTACAGAAAAGTATTTTGTGATAACCCAGTTTGGGTATTCTATGACATGCTTGTAAATGAAAGATATGGTATGGGAGCATTTATCAATAAGGATGATATTGATAAGTACGAATTATTCAGGTTAGCTAAATACTGTGACGAAGAAGTCTCCGATGGAAATGGAGGGCTAGAACCTCGTTTTACAACTAATGTATTTTTATCTAAAGGCGGAGAAGCTACTACAGTTTTAAAACAACTTACTTCTGTATTTCATGGAATGGCATTATGGACTCATGGGGAATTAACTGCTACAGCAGACCAGCCCAAAGAACCTGTATATACTTTTACTAAAGCAAATGTCGAATCAGGAGCTTTTTCATATGAAGGGACAGGAGAAAGAGTAAAAACAAACCAAGTAAAAGTAACTTGGAATGATCCAGAAGATAGCTATAGACAGTCAACAGAGTATGTGGAAGACTATGAAAATATTGCAGATACTCAAAGAATAGTACGAAGTGAGCATTTAGCTTTTGGATGTACTTCTAGAGGCCAAGCCCATAGAATGGGTAAATGGAAATTACTTTCTGAAAGACATGAAACAGAAACTGTAACATTTGTTACTGGAAATAATGCAATAGGACTTATACCAGGACAAATTATTAATATACAAGATTCAGATAGGGACAGAGTTTCATATGCAGGAAGAGTCTCGAATACAGGGACTAGATCCGCAACAGTTATACCTTTAGATAGAACAATATCATTACCAAACTATGATGCAAACTATCCACATGAGTTAGTTTTAATTTATCCAAAAGGAGGAGCCTACTTAATAGATGATACTGCTATAATAGACAGTGCTTCTTATGTTAAAGGAGATTTAATTCCTTCAATAACTAGCTCAGAAGATGCAGCAAATCAAGACGCTAATATACAATGGTCAGAAGACTTTAGAACAGAAGTTCAATCAATAACAACAAGCGCTGGAAATGTTAATTCTATAACAGTTTCCCAAGCGTTTACTTCAGTACCAGAAACAGAAGTTATATGGGCATTGAGATTATTTAATACAGACGGGACAGAAAAAGTAGGAACACCTAAACAATATAAAATTATTTCTATAAAAGAGTCTGATAATCATAAATATGAGATAGTAGCGGCAGAATTTTTTAAAGCTAAATTCGCAGAGATTGAAAGAGGCTATGCTCTTCAAGAAAGACCTGTACAAGCTTCTCCAAATCCAGAAGATGTAGTTCCCGCCCCCAGAAATGTATCAATTTCATTTGAACCAAGAGACTCCTCTGATCCAACGTCTTCTTCAGAGATTTCAGGAGTTGTAACAGGGAACCAGGTAACAATCACTTGGGATTATCCTACTACTTCTGATGGCTTAAAGTATAAATTTGCGAATGGCTTTGAAATTCAGCATGATTTTGGCGGAGAGGTAAAAACTGAAAAAGTAAATAATATTGACCAAAGTATAACCGTTGATGTAATAGGTGCAGGAATATATACTGTAAAAATAAGAACATTAACTGTAATTGGAACAATGTCTCAGTTTATAAACAGAGAAGCTACTATAACCGAAAGTGAATTTGTAACTCCAGGAGCTAGTAGAATAAGTTTAATACCTTTAGGTGGAACAGCAAGTAGAAATTTAGTTATAAACGATAGCACAGGATTAGTAGAATTTAGTTCTGAGAATTATACTTTTACAAACACTAATGGAGTAACTTTTACAAATATTAGTTCAACTGCAACTACATATCAACAAGCTTTTAGTGGTATGGGTACAAGTGCTTTTTTACTTTTTGATAGTAGTGATACTACAGACAGACTTAAAGCCTTAGAAATTAAAAGTGATACTACTGTATCTCCGAGTGTAGAGTACCTTGCAGAATTAGGTGCAGCAAACGATGGATTAAGTAGTGTATCTGGAACAGGGTCTATAGACTTACATTCAAACCAATTAAATGGGACAGGTACTTCTTTTTTAACTACTTTTTCTGTAGGAGATTTATTAAAAATTGATAATGGTAGTACAACTACAAGCACTACTGCAAGTGCAGGAACAGACACTAAAACAATTACTTTAAGTGCTACTAATTCAAATATTAAAGTAGGCATGACTATATCAGGTACAGGTATAGGTACAAACACTGTAGACGGAGAAACTGTTAGTACAGGTACACCACATGTTACCGCTGTAGACGGAGCCGCTATTAGTATTTCTTCCGCTCAGACTTTTTCAAGTGGAGTAACACTTACTTTTACCCCACGAATTTCTTTTAAACGTATTAGAGGTATTGAGTCTGATACAATTTTATTTTTTGAACATATCGTACAAAGACCTTATACTGATGCGGTACTTTTAAAGCAGAGCTTTACTCCAGATTTTACTAATGACAATATACTTGCCAAACTTTCATTGAATAGCGGAACATATGCGTTTGAAGAATTATACGTATCTGCTGGAGGAGAAAAAGGAGACCCAGGACCAAAGGGACCAAAAGGTGGAGATGGCCCTCCAGGCACTAAAGGAGACCCAGGACCAAAAGGAGAACCTGGAGCTGGAGGTGAAAAAGGTGTTAAAGGTGGTCAAGGTGACAAAGGCCCTAAAGGAGCTATAGGAGACCAAGGAGATAAAGGTGAGCAAGGGCAGAAAGGAGATCAAGGACCTAAAGGTGTTGCAGGAGACGTTGGTGTAAAAGGTGAGCAAGGGCAAAAAGGAGACCAAGGACCTAAAGGTGTCGAAGGAGATACAGGAGATAAAGGTAGTATAGGACAAAAAGGAGACCAAGGCGCTAAAGGTGCTGAAGGTGAACAAGGTACTAAAGGTGCAGATGGACAAAAAGGAGACCAAGGTGCCAAAGGGGTTCTAGGAGATCAAGGAGCCAAAGGGGGCGACGGACAAAAAGGTGACTTAGGTCAGAAAGGTGAAACAGGTGTAAAAGGTACTCCAGGAACTCAAGGACCTAAAGGAGCTTTAGGAGAAACTGGGGATAAAGGTACAAAAGGGCCTTCTGGTGTAAAAGGCGGAAGTGGGCTTAAAGGAGACCCAGGAGATGATGTATTCCTTATTTATTACGATGGATTAACAAATGATGCATTAAATAGCAATGCTAGTGTAACTCGAACAAGTAAACCTCTAGCTCCAGACATGGACGGAGGTTCTAGTGCTGTAAGTGGTTCTTTTAGACTAACACAAAAAGATGGAACAGTTACAGATTGGTATACAGAAGCAGCTGCTCTATCAGATTGGTACTTTATTGCTACAGCAGTAACTCCAGGATTAACACAATCTCCTCGTACAGAATGGACAGTTAGTGAATATTTGCAAGGTGAAAAAGGAGAGGCAGGAGATAAAGGAGACAAAGGTGTAAAAGGTGTTTTAGGTCCAAAAGGTACTCCTGGTGAAGTAGGTCAAAAAGGTGATACAGGGCTAAAAGGTATTGTAGGACCTAAAGGTGTTATCGGTGGAAAAGGTGTCCCAGGAGATGGAGGAGATAAAGGTACAAAAGGTCCTGGAGGCGAAATTGGACAGAAAGGTGTTCAAGGTGCAGGAGGAGATAAAGGTACAAAAGGTCCTGGAGGAGATAAAGGTTTAAAAGGTCAACAAGGTCAGGGAGGCTCAAAAGGTGCAAAAGGTCCTGGAGGAGATAAAGGTTTAAAAGGTGTACAAGGTCAAGGCGGAGACAAAGGTGAACAAGGTCAGAAAGGTGAAGTAGGACAAAAAGGTGTACAAGGCCAAGGCGGAGACAAAGGTATAAAAGGTGCACAAGGTGAACAAGGTCAGAAAGGTGAACAAGGTCAGAAAGGTATAAAAGGAATAATAGGTACTAAAGGTGAAGTAGGACAGAAGGGAGAAGTAGGACAAAAAGGTATAAAAGGAATACTAGGTCCAAAAGGTGTACCAGGTGAAGGCGGAGACAAAGGTTCAAAAGGTCAAGTTGGTGTAAAAGGTACCGATGGCACACCAGGCGCAGATGCTCCTTATGTAGTAATTGGGTTCAATACTACAGTTGATACAAATACAGAACGAACAACTGCAATCAAAACTTTCTCAGGGTTAAGCGTTGTAAAAGTTAATTCAGTATATTGGGACGCTGTAACAGGTGTGCCTTATCAAAACCAAGCAAGTGAAGCTTCAAATCCAACTCTTACTCCTTTAACAGGAACAAATGCTCTTATTGCTGCAGATAGTATCGTAGTACAAGACTTAGCCTTACCTTCAACAGGAGCTAAAGTTACGGGAAGTAGTATTGGAGTTTTTAATTATAACTCTGAAAGATACGCAGAAATTTGTGATGTAGGAACAGGAGCAGGATTTTATCAAGGATTTGTAAGAGCAAAAGGTGGCACAGGTCAAGTAAAAACTATTCACTTCTTATTTAGTGATGGAAGTGTAAATACTACAGTAACAACTGGAGGAGCAGATACTGGAGAATTAACTGAAACCTCTCCTGGAGTTGTTTATAAAACTCCAAGAATTCAAAAATTACCTGGACTAGTATCAGAGTCAAGACTCACAGCAAGTGATGATACAACAAATATTCCACTAGCATTTAGATATGATGGAAGTGGAACAGTAACTTTATATATGTACGGTCAAGGAAATGGTAATGGTTTAACAGTTGGATATGTAGAAGGAAGATTTATTAAGTTTGGTGTCTCAACCCCAAATCAATTTACATTTACAGATGTAACAGGGTCAGCTGTAAGTACTCTAAATACATCTAATACTATCACATTGTCAGGTTCAGGATTTGTTTCTGGAACGGCAAGTGTATCGGGTGGCACATATAAAGTAAATAATGGAAGTTATACTTCAGGATCTACTACTGTTAGTAATGGAGATACAATAACTTTACAAGTAACAACAACAGCAATCGGAGGGGCAACAAGTTCAGTAACCTTCACTGTAAATGAAACAACAGATATTTGGAGTGTGACTAATGCAGGTTCACCTCCAGGACCATCAGGACCTTCAGGACCTGGAGGACCTTCAGGCCCAGGATACATTCCTTAAGGAGAATAATTATGGCAATACATAGCTTTACATATACATTTACTCACAAAGAACTACGTTCTAGAATAGTTAATTATACTGATGTAATTGACAATGTTCGTGTAGAAATTACAGGAGTAGACACAGTAGATAATACACAAACAGGAACAGTAGAAGAGTGGGTATCTTTCAAAGCATATGAGAGAATGAAAGGGGATATTAGTGATTTTATTCCCACAAAACAAGTAACAACAGAAAAAATAGAGAACTGGGTGCAGAATATTTATGCTCCCGGAACAGTAGCAAGAGAGGGGTTAGATGCTCTTATGACCTTAACGATTTTTGGTTATGACGAGCTTCAAGCAGAATAGATACAGTATACAATTCACATCCGAAATTTAATGCTTGACTTCACCTCAAGATTTTGGTATAATTAATGCTATAGGAGTAAATTAAAATGGCAGCAGGTAAATACGACATAGTTATAGATCAAGGTTCAGGCTTTGGCTTGGATTTAACTGTGCAAGAAAGTGGAACCGCAAAAGACCTTTCTGACTATAGTGTCAGAGGTCAAGTGCGACCAACAGTTACGTCAGATACGTTAACTGCTTCTTTCACAGGAGTAGTAACTAATGCCGCACAAGGAAAAATTAATGTATCGCTGGCTCCTTCAATAACAGCGGCTATGTCAGCAGGTAAATACTTTTATGACGTAGAGATACATACATCAGGAGATTCGATAGTAACTAGGTTGCTTCAAGGGACGGCAGTTGTCAGTCCTGAAGTTACAAGATAATGGCTAAAGCTACTACAATTCAAGCTACACAAGAAAAAGTTGCATTAACAATTAATGAAGATACTATTACAGTTAATGTACAACCCCAAACAACTCAAATAGAAGTTAGTTCAGCAGTAGCTACAGGTGCTAGTAATATCCCTTTTACAGGGCAAGGAACTTTATCTAGCACTGGAAATATAGCAGAAGCCTTACAGGTATTAGCAGACCAGTTTTATGTATCAACGACTCCTCCACAAGCAGGAGACACAAATTTAGAAGAAGGAGATTTATTTTATGATACTGATGATAATCAGTTAAAGATCTACCGAGAAACTTCTTCGGGAACTTTTAGTTTCGTTCCAATAATGATTGGGAACGAATCAGCAGACTCAGACACGGTAGACGCAGGAGGCTTTTAAGCCTCAATATAGGAAAAGAAAATGGCACAAACTATAAAAATTAAACGAAGTCAGAATACCGCTGCACCAGGCTCGTTGACCGCTGGTGAATTAGCTTACTCGCAAGATTCAAACAAACTATTTATTGGTAGACCTTCCGATGGGAATGTTACAACAATTGGTGGTGACTTATATGTCAACATGCTTGACCATGCTTTAGGAACACTAACAGCAAGCTCAGCAATAACAACAGACGCAAACAATAAAGTTAATCAACTTAAAACAGCAAATCTTACAATAGGTGGAAATTCTATTTCATCAGGAAGTGGAGATATTGATCTTGTTGCATCAGGAAATTTAGATATTGATGCAGGTACAGTAGACCTCTCAACACAAGCAACAGATTTCAGAATTATAGATAATTCTGCTACTGGTATGACAATCTCAACAGGAGATCATACTTACTTAACTTTTGATTCAACTAACACTACAGAAAAAATATTAGTAGGCAGAACACTAGACATGAATGGTCTAGAGCTAGTACTTGACGCAGACGGTGATACAAGTATTACTGCAGATACAGATGATAGAATAGACTTTAAAATAGGTGGAACAAACGAACTAGCAGTAACAGGCTCAACATTAAGACCTGGTTCAGATGCAAGTATTGGTCTTGGTACTTCAAGTATTAAATTTGCAAATGCATTTATAGATAATATAAAAATAGATGGAAATACAATTTCATCAGAAGATACTAATGGAGATCTTAATCTTACACCAAATGGTAATGGTCAAATTGTTCTTGACGGTTTTGCTTTCCCAGTAAACGGCTCAGGTTCAAACGGCCAATTCTTGAGACAAGACTCAAGTGGTAATTTAGAATTTGCTACTGTAGTATCTACATTAACACTCTCAGCAGATAGTGGTACAAATGATACTATTAATACAGGGGAAACTTTAACATTTACAGGTGGCGAAGGAATTGATACATCTGTAACAGATAATACTATTACTATAACAGGTGAAGAAGCTACCACAGCTAATAAAGGTGTTGCTTCATTTGCAACAGCAAACTTTACACTAACTAATGGACATGTTGAAACAAAAACCATCACATTAGGAAGTAGCACATTAACTAACGGTTCAACAACAACAGATATAGCAGGTCTTACTTCTGTAGTAGTAGATGACTTAACTTTAAACGGTTCAACACTTTCTACTTCAGCAGGTAACAATAATATTGTCCTATCTCCACATGGAACAGGAACAGTAACAGTACCTTCAGGATACAAAGACAGATCTGGCTTTACTACAAATTCTTTAGTAAGTAAAGAGTATGTTGATGCAATCAAACAAAATTTAGATATTAAAGACTCAGTACGTTTAGCTTCTACTGCAAATGTTTCTCTAACTGGAGGTTCTTCAGGTTTAGAGGCAGGAGACAGTATAGATGGCGTCGCACTTATAGCAGGCGATAGAGTACTTCTTAAAAGTCAAACAAACGCAGCAGAAAACGGTATTTATGTAGCAGTATCTTCAGGAGGTACTCCAGCAAGATCAGTAGACGCAAATGCAAATGATAAAGTTAATGCTGGAATGTTCGTATTTGTTGAAGAAGGAACAGTTAATGCAGATAATGGATTTGTTCTTACAACAAATGATTCAATCTCTTTAGGCAGTACTGATTTAACTTTCACACAGTTCTCAGGAGCTGGTCAAATAGTAGCAGGCGATGCATTAAGTAAAGCTGCAAACACATTAAATGTAAATGATGACAACGTAACTATTGAAGTTGCATCAGATGCATTAAGAATTAAAGGAATCTCACAAACAAGAAAAGGAGACTTAATTCTAGGAAAAACAACAAATGACGCCGGGTATGACAGATTACCAATCGGAACAGCTGATCAAATATTAACTGTTCAAAGTGGTACATTAGCATACACTAGTACATTAGACGGCGGTACATTTTAATTTAAACACTACCTGAGTATATACTCAAAAAATAGGTTACATAAATATGGCACAGACAATCAAATTAAAAAGGTCTAGCGTCCAAGGACGCGTACCTGGAACTTCAGACTTAGAACTTGGCGAAATCGCCATTAATACCTATGATGGTAAAGTCTATGTAAAGAAGAATGATGGGTCTGATGCCGTTGTAGAAGTAGGTGCAACAAACACTATTACTACATCATTTCAAGCATATGACTATACAGCTACAAATAATCAAACCACTTTCTCAGGTAGTGATAATAACTCAAACACTTTAGAATATAATACAGGAACTCCTCCTGCTATATCCGTATACATGAATGGTATTCTTCTTGATGAAGGAACCGACTACACAGCAACTTCAGGAACAAGCATAGTATTACAAGACGCGGCAACAACAGGTGACTTAGTTCATATTCAAGCATATAAATCCGCAGCATCTTTCACATCCGACTTTAGTTTTCCCGATTCAGTAAAATTATTGCTTGGAGATAGTGATGACTTGCGTATATATCATGATGGTTTTCATAGTTATCTTTACCATGTAGGTTCAGGAGATTTGCGTATAAGAGGTAATGATTTAATATTACAAAATGATTCAGGTGAAAATTATTTAACAGCTACAAGTAATGGTGCAGTTACATTATTTTATGATAACTCAGGAAAATTTGCAACAACCTCAACAGGTGTAAATGTTACAGGAGAAGTTGCAGTTGGTGGCTCGCAAGTAATTAATTCTAGTGGGGAATGGACAGGTTCTCAAGCAGGTATAAAAGGAGATAAAGGATTAAAAGGTCAAAAAGGAGAGGAAGGTCCAACAGGTCCAGGAGGAAGTGTTGGTGGTACTGGTGGAACAGGACCTAAAGGTCAAAAAGGTGATAAAGGTATTGGCGGTGATACTGGTAGTAAAGGACAGAAAGGAGAAGTAGGAGTTACAGGTTCTACTGGTCCAACAGGTAATACTGGTACTACAGGTGCTAAAGGTGATACAGGTATAAAAGGAACTACAGGACAGAAAGGTGCTTTAGGCCCAATAGGTAATACAGGTCCAACAGGTACTACAGGTGCTAAAGGTCAAAAAGGTGAAATAGGAGTTACAGGTAATACTGGTCCAACAGGTGGTACTGGTCCAACAGGTTTAAAAGGTCAGAAAGGAGAAATAGGTGTAGATGGTCCAACAGGTCCAACAGGCAGTACTGGTCCGACAGGTTCTAAAGGGCAGAAAGGTGAAGTAGGCGTAACAGGTTCTACTGGTGCAGTTGGTAGCAAAGGTCAAAAAGGTGAGATAGGTGCTACAGGTAATACAGGTGGCACAGGTAGTAAAGGTCAAAAAGGAGAAATAGGTGTAGATGGTCCAACAGGCCCAACAGGAAGTAATGGTCCAACAGGTGGCACAGGTCCAACAGGTGGTACTGGCCCAACAGGTCCAACTGGTAGTAAAGGTCAAAAAGGTGAAATAGGAGTTACAGGTAATACTGGTCCAACAGGTGGTACTGGTCCAACAGGAGAAAAAGGTCAGAAAGGAGAAATAGGAGTTACAGGTCCAACAGGGGGTACTGGAGGTACTGGTGGTGTAGGACCAAAAGGTCAAAAAGGTCAAAAAGGCGAAGTAGGAGTTACAGGTAATACTGGTTCTACTGGTAGTAAAGGTCAGAAAGGGGAAGTAGGAGTTACAGGTAATACTGGAGGAACAGGTCCAACAGGGGGTACTGGTCCAACAGGTAGTAAAGGTCAAAAAGGTGAAATAGGTCAAAAAGGAACAACAGGTGGTACTGGCCCAACAGGGGGTACTGGTGGTACTGGTCCAACAGGTGGTACAGGAGCTAAAGGTCAAAAAGGTGAATTAGGGCAGAAAGGTCAGAAAGGTCAAACAGGTAATACAGGGGGTACTGGTCCAACAGGTGGTACTGGTCCAACAGGTAGTACAGGTCCCACAGGTGGTACAGGTGCAAAAGGTCAAAAAGGTGAGGGCGGTTCTAAAACAAACTACACAAGTTTAACAGGATCTAGTGGTGATTGGTTCCATATTTTAACTGTACAAGATAGCCATGGCCCAGTATTTGCTTCTTTAAATACGTATGCTCATAGTGGGGCGTCATTTACTGCCACAAACGGTTATAATGCATCAGACTCTTGTTCGTTAACAGTATTAACTACAAACTGGAATAATAATAGTACTTATGCAAACGTATCAGGTCTAAGAATAAAGGGCGACGGATCAGTTGAAGCAAAATTATCGTGGAGTAGTGGTCCAGGTGTAAATGTAGAAATCAATGTAAGTAATGCAGACCAAGCTGGAGTATCATTCCCATCAAGTTTAGCTACTGGTACTTCTACAGCAAACGTTATAGAAACACATGAATGGGGCTCAACCGACGGCCGAACTAGTGGTAGAAGTGCTAACTTTAATGACGGCTATTATGTTGATAACAGCCAAGTCATTAGTGGTTCTGGTACTTGGGTAGGTCCATCCTCTGGATTAAAAGGAGATAAAGGTCAAACAGGAGGTACTGGTCCAACAGGTAGTACAGGTCCAACAGGTAGTACAGGTCCAACAGGTGGTACAGGTGCAAAAGGTCAGAAAGGTCAAACAGGCGGTACAGGTGGAACAGGTCCAACAGGTCCAACAGGTCCAACAGGTGGCACTGGTGCAAAAGGTCAGAAAGGTCAAACAGGTGGCACAGGTGGTACTGGTCCAACAGGTGGTAAAGGTCAAAAAGGTGAAGTAGGTGTTACAGGGCCAACAGGTGGCACAGGTGGTACTGGAGGCGTAGGCCCAAAAGGACAGAAAGGTCAGAAAGGTCAAACAGGTGGAACAGGTGGTACTGGAGCAAAGGGAGATACTGGTGGTACAGGTCCAAAAGGTCAGAAAGGTGAAATAGGTGTAAAAGGTGCTAATAGTACAGTAGCAGGTCCAAAAGGTCAAAAAGGAGAAGGTGGCTTAACAACAACAAATGCAACCACCTTAGACAGTTTAGATTCTGCAGATTTTTTAAGGTCTAACGCAAATGATACATATAGTGGAACATTAACATTCCAAGCACCAACAAATGGTACTGGTGTCTTTATGACAAAGGTATTTGATTCTCCTGATGAACCCGCAATACTTGTTCTTGCAGGAGATGCTGATGCTGAAGACGATTTAGCTTTTGAAATTAGAGGAAACACAACTGGAAGTTCTGTAGATGTATCTACTACAATGAGTTCTACAGATACAAACTTTGCAATTTTTCAAAATGGTCATACAACAATTGGGTACAACAGTTTAGGAGCAGGATATACTCCAGTAAATGCTTACGGATTGAATGTAAACGGAACAATTTCATCTGTAAATGGTTACTATACAGGTTCAACTCAAGTTATTAACTCCTCAGGTGTTTATCTAAACGCAATTTCAAGTTCACAAGTTACAACTGGGTTAGGCTATACACCATATCAAGAAAGCACGGCATTAAGTGCAACCTCTGGAGTATTTAGCTCCAATGTAAATATAGACCGCACTCTTTATTTAGATGCTCGTTATGATGGTGGTTCAGGGGATGATGTTTTAGCTTTTAAAGACAGTAGTGGTAACTATTCTATTCGTCAAAATGTAAATGATGGTAATGGTAACTATTCTATTTCTATTGGTTATTCAGGTGCTGGGGCTGGCCAATATGCAGTAACAGGAGATGGTGTAGGTAAACTATTATTTGGTGGTCATGGTAGAGATGGAGCAGTTTCACTTAACGCTGCAGCAACTGGAACAGCAGGAAATGGTATATCTTTTGCTATAGGACTACTTGTTGAGGGTACTGATAATACAATTCGTGTTGGTGCTTCCAATAATGGAATAGGTTTGGATTTAGGTGAAGGTACTAAAGTATTTGATGTTAGTGCTAATTCTTATGCACCTACTTATAATGCCCCAAATTCAGCTTCTAGTTCAGCTCCTAAATATAGATTTGAAGGAGATACAGACACGGGTTTAGGGTATATTGGAGCAAATTCTGTAGGATTAATTGCAGGGGGCTCAAGAAAGTTTTATGTCAATGGAAGCAATGCGTATTTCCAGAATCTTAGTGGTGGTGTAGACTTTAATACTGATGTGACTATTTCAAATACAGGAAGTGTTGGCTTAACTATCAATGCAGATACAGATAATATTACTGAATCCCATGTTCCTTACTTATCATTTAAGATGGACGGGGCTCAACAAAGATTAAGACTAGGTGTTGATAGTTCAAATAATCCATATATTTCAACTACTTCTGATATTGGACTACCTTTAAATATCAGAACAGGTACATCTGACACACTAGCAATGACTCTTGATGCGAGTCAAAATGTATCTATACCAAATGGAACATTAACTACTAATTCTATTACAACTTTAGGAGCTATAACAGTTGATACAGATCTTGCTGATGCAATGATAGATCTTAAAGGCGATGGATCATATGATTCAGTATTACGTTTAAGGTCAGATCAAGGTGATATAACAACTGAAGGATTTGAGATTTGGTATGATAATTCAGTTGGTGATGTGCATTTAAATACAACCTATCCAAATGATGCAGCTGCAATACACTTTCAAACTAGAACAGGTGCAGCAAAGAGTACAGCTAATAAAAGACTTACAATTAATGGAAATGGTAATGTAGATGTTGTTACAGGTAGCCTTAGACTTTTAGCAGATGGAACAGATTTAATTAATTTTACTGCAACTTCATCAAATGATGCAAGAGGTATTGCTTTTAATGACAGGACTGCATTAACTGCCGATAGTGGTGATGGTTGGCTAAGACTTAACAATAATAGTGAATTTAGTAATGGTGTTTATACTCCTGCAAATATGCGTATAGATGGGAATCTCACAATAGCCAACCAAATTATTCATGAAGCCGACACAAATACTTATTTACAATTTCCTGCAAATGACCAATTTAGAATTGTTACTGCAGGAGCTGAACGTTTCAAAGTTACTAGTACTGATATAACTATTACAGAACCTTTAGGCGATAATAATACATTTCTTACTCTTAAACAAGAAAATACAGGTAGTGATATTACTACACAAGAAACTTTTATTGATTTTGTATTTATAGACTCAAATGCAAATAATTACCCACAAGTAAAAATAGGTGCGCAGGTTGGACAAAATGATAATGCAGGTAATACACTAAAAGAAGGTTCAGGTGCTTTTATAGTTCACACAAGTAATGCAACTGATGCTACTGCAGGTGGACAATCTGGTATGGCAGAAAGATTTAGAGTTGATTATCAAGGGGATGTAACAGCAACAGGTAACATAACAGCTTATTCAGACGAAAGACTAAAAGAGAACATAGAAACGTTAGACGGTTCAAAAGTTTATGAAATGAGAGGAGTTAGCTTTACAAAAGAAGGTAGAGATGGAAGTGGAGTTATAGCACAAGAAATAGAAAAAATAGCACCAGAATTAGTAAACAATGGAGAGTACAAATCAGTAGCTTACGGAAATTTAGTAGGTTATTTAATTGAAGCAGTAAAAGATTTAAAACAAGAAATAGAGGAGTTAAAACGTGGCAAAGACTAAGAATAGAAAACTAGCCGATTTCGGGCGAGATACCGCTCAAGCTGGAAGAATTAAGGACAGAGATTTATACTCTGGAGATAGTCTTGTCTTAGACATACACTCAACTGGAGTAGATGTACAAGGCATTATTCAAGTAAATGGAGACACAGTTGTAAACTCTAGTGGGGAATGGGTAGGCCCACAAGCAGGTATAAAAGGTGATAAAGGTGTTACAGGTAGTAAGGGACAGAAGGGAGAAGTAGGAGTTACAGGTTCTAAAGGTGACACAGGCTCTAGAGGTCCAACTGGTCCAACTGGTAGTAAAGGAGATACAGGGGCTACTGGTCCAACAGGCGACACAGGTGCTACTGGTCCAACAGGAGAAAAAGGTCAAAAAGGTACTACAGGTTCTGCTGGTCCAACAGGTTTAAAAGGTGAAATAGGTGTTACAGGCCCAACTGGTCCAAAAGGTCCAATAGGCGGTACAGGACCAACGGGTCAAAAAGGTGCCCAAGGCGAGTTAGGTCCAAAAGGCCCAACGGGTCAAAAAGGTACTACAGGTTCAAAAGGTCAAAAAGGTGAAGTAGGTATTCAAGGTGTTCAAGGTATTCAAGGAGAGACAGGACCAACAGGCAACAAAGGAGATACAGGAGCAACAGGTAATACAGGTAGTACAGGTTTAACTGGTCCAACTGGTCCAACTGGTGGTAAAGGTCAAAAAGGAGAAATAGGTGCTACAGGTCCAACTGGAGGTACTGGAGGTACTGGTGGAGTAGGGCCAAAAGGTGAAGTAGGCCAAAAAGGTACTACAGGTACTACAGGAGCCACAGGTTCAAAGGGTCAAAAAGGTGAAATAGGAGTTACAGGTAATACTGGTAGTACAGGTTCAAAAGGTCAGAAAGGTGAAGTAGGCTCTCAAGGTATACAAGGAAATACAGGCGCTCAAGGAGATACTGGTGCAACAGGTAGTAAAGGACAGAAGGGAGAAGTAGGAGTTACAGGTAATACTGGTAGTACAGGTTCAAAAGGTCAGAAAGGAGAAGTAGGTTCTCAAGGTATTCAAGGTACTAAAGGGAACACAGGTGCTACAGGGTTAAAAGGTGAAGTAGGTTCAACAGGTGCTACAGGAAGCAAAGGTCAAAAAGGCGAAATAGGAGTTACAGGTAATACAGGTAATACTGGAGATACTGGTCCAACGGGTCCAAAAGGCCCCACAGGTGCAAAAGGCCCAACAGGTAGTAAAGGAGAAGTAGGTGCTACAGGTGGTGTAGGTTCCCAAGGAGATACAGGTGCTGCTGGTGTAAAAGGTCAAAAAGGTGAAATAGGAGTTACAGGTAATACCGGTGCTAAAGGTACAACAGGTAATACAGGGGGTACAGGTTCAAAAGGTCAGAAAGGCGAAATAGGTGTAAAAGGTGCTACAGGTTCAAAAGGTCAGAAAGGAGAAACAGGTGGTATAACAGGAATAGCAAACTTCGCAGATAATCGTTTATTAACTGCGGCAACTTCTTCTACAATCAATGCTGAAGCAGGATTAACATTTAATGGAGCTACATTAATTACTACAGGTGGTATAACAGCAGCTTCAGGAGGTCATGAAGTTTCAATAGGAACAGACGGAAATATTGAACTTACTAGAACAACTGGATATCCTTATTTAGATTTTAAAAATAGTGCTTCAGAAGACTTCGACCAAAGAATACAAGCTACCTCTACAGGACACAGTTTCTCAGGAACTATCTCTAGTGGTGCAATAACTTCTACAGGAACATCTTCCTTTGGAAGTATTTCTTTAAGTGGCGGTGCTAATTTTAATGGATATAATGTTAATGGTGTTAATCAAATTAATGGTACAGGCAGCACTGGCTGGTTAGACTTTAATATGGACACTGATAGTGTCTATCCTCAATCAACATCAGATAATCAAACAGTATTAGGTTCTGTTACTCACATAAACTTTGTGGGTGACTCTAATGGTAATGGAACCGGTGGTATATTCTATTGGGGTTATGGTACAGACAACGCTGATAATGGTACATTTACTCAAACCATGGAGTTGGATAGAAGTGGAAATTTAACCGTTGTAGGAAAAGTATCTAGCACAGGTAATTCAGAATTTATTGGCGGAAATTCAGATGGTACTGGAAATGCTTTTGTAATTAAAAGAGGAGGAAATTCTCAACAACAAGCGTTTAGAGTTCAGAATACTGGTGAAGTAATAGTAGCAAATAATTATCTATATGCTTCACATACTGGAACTGCTTTTTATTCACAAGGTCAAGCTGTATTTAGAAATGGTATTTTAAATGACGGGGGAGATTTACAAGTAAAAGATAGTTTAGATATTATTTCAAGTGGTGTCTTAAAAATGGCAGGAACTACTGTAATCAATGCAAATGGAACATGGGCAGGACCAAGCACTGGTCTTAAAGGTGAAGTAGGCCCTACAGGTGCTAAAGGTCCAACAGGTAGTAAAGGTCAGAAAGGTGAAATAGGTGTTACAGGTGGAATAGGTACTAAGGGTCCAACAGGTGGAACAGGTTCAAAAGGTCAAAAAGGTGAAGTAGGTGTTACAGGTGGAACAGGTCTAAAAGGTCCAACAGGTGGAACAGGTTCAAAAGGTCAAAAAGGTGAAGTAGGTGTTACAGGTGGAACAGGTCCAAAAGGTCCAACAGGTGGAACAGGTCCAAAAGGTCCAACAGGTGGAACAGGTTCAAAAGGTCAGAAAGGTGAAATAGGTCCTCAAGGTGGTATAGGAGGTGCTGGTGGAGTAGGTCCAAAAGGTGCTGCTGGTACAAAAGGTCAAAAAGGAGAAATAGGTGCTACAGGTCCAAAAGGCCCAACAGGTTCAAAAGGCCCAACAGGTGCTAAAGGTCCAATAGGAGTAAAAGGTCCAACAGGTGCTAAAGGTCCAACAGGTGGAAAAGGTGCTACAGGTTCAAAAGGTCAAAAAGGTGAAGGCGGTTTAACAACAACAAATGCGTCTACATTAGATACTTTAGATTCTACACAATTCCTTCGTTCAGATACATCTGATAATTATGATAGATTATTACAAGCTGGTACTGGTGTCCCAACAAATAATTTAGGTACACCTTCGATTACAGAGATGGCTCTTTTTGAAGAGCAGTTTAATAATAAAACAGCGTTCTATCCTATAGCCAACTTAAAGTTTTACACTTCGACAGATGGAACTAACTGGACAGAATACACATCATTTAGTGACGATAATAAGAAAAAGTTTTTAGGTGGTGATAATAATTCAAGTATTAATATTCCTAATGCTACTGACTATTTTAGAATTGAAGTATCTAATAACGGAAGCTATGTATTTTTAAATGCATTATACTTCTATTGGAGTTCAAACTCACATAGTACAACTGTAAAGGTCAGAAAACAAACAGGAGCAGGGGTATGGAGCCAGCATACAAATAGTACGGCTACTGTATCTTCATGGCCTGGGCATTTATATTTGCCTATGGGTGGAATTGCATTTAATCCTTCTACAACCTCAACAGGGCATTATAGAACAATTCATATTGATTTTGAACCAAACTGGTCTGGTCATGCAACATATGGTTCATACAATATTAACCTATATCGTATGCAAATATGGGGTGGGTATCCTGCAGGAAAGCGAAGAGTTTTTCACATTGACCAAAATCAAAATGTTGATTTCCCAGCAGCAATAGAAGCTACATCATATAGAAAATCTGGTGGCGGAGAAATTATTAATTCTTCCGGTGAATGGATTGGTCCATCATCAGGACTTAAAGGTCAGAAAGGTGAAATAGGTGCGAAAGGTCCAACAGGTAGTAAAGGTCAGAAAGGTGAAATAGGTGCGAAAGGTCCAACAGGTAGTAAAGGTCAGAAAGGTGAAATAGGTGCTAAAGGTCCTACAGGTACTAAAGGAGCTACAGGTGCGAAAGGTCCAACAGGTAGCAAAGGTCAAAAAGGTGAGATAGGTGCTAAAGGAGCTACAGGCAGTAAAGGCCAAAAAGGAGAAATAGGTGCTACAGGTGCAGTAGGAAATGCAAATGCTCATTTAAATCTTGTAACCACCTCAAATATGTCTATAGATGCTACAGGTCAAAGAATATCAAAAAACGCAAATGATACAAATTGGAACGGAGAAGTTAGATCTACTGTAGCTTATACAGGCGGTTGTTATGTAAGCTTTTCTCCGTCACAAACTAACAAATGGATGATGGTAGGATTAAATACAGATCCAACTACTAGTTCAAGTTACAGTAGTATTGACTATCAGTGGTATGCAGTGGGAGGCGGAGGCGCCCATATATATGAAGGTAGTGGTAGTCAGGGCAGTCAGGGCAGTTATTCAGCAGGTACTATTTTTACAATTACATATGACAATGACAAAATTAGATATTATTTAGACGGAGTTTTAAAAAGAACAGTAGACGTAGCTGCAGGGCTAAAATTCTATTTAGATTCTTCTTTTTATAGTACAGGAACTAATCAAACAGACTTTATAGAGTTCGGACCTATGGGCGGTGTTGGTGAAAAAGGTGCTGCAGGTTCAAAAGGTCAAAAAGGTGAAATAGGTGCTAAAGGTCCAACAGGAGCAAAAGGTCCAACAGGTAGTAAAGGTGCTGCAGGTGCTAAAGGCGCTGCAGGTGCTAAAGGCGCTGGCGGCTCAAAAGGTCAGAAAGGTGAAGTAGGTGTTACGCCTCCAGCAGGTGCTAAAGGTGCTGCAGGTTCAAAAGGTCAAAAAGGTGCTGCAGGCGGTAAAGGTCAAAAAGGTGAAGGTGGATTAACCACAACTAATGCAACTACTTTAGACAGTAAAACTTGGGACTCTTTAGATAAAAATATAGGTGCGCATAATTTTAATGTAGATGCAGGTAGCTTACAAGGACTTAGATTTTGGAATGGAAGTAACTCTTATAGAATTTCAATGGCAAGTAGTGGCACATCTGGAGCTGGTAGAGTGTCAGGAGAAACCACTTCTGACTACAATATGTACTTTAAAATGTCTGCAGGAACAAATAGAGGATTTGTATTTCAAAATAATACTACTAACGTAGCAGGTATTGATTCAGTTGGTGATGTACGTGCGAGGAGATACTATGGAAAGGTAACTGCTTCAGGAGATGGACAATCAAATGTGCCATTTAGACTAGATACTGATTATAACTCTTATATGATGACAGCAGCAGGTGATACATGGGGACTATTCTGGGCAGGAAATAGTGGAGCAAGATACGGAACAAATGGTAACGGAGGTCCTGGAAATATTTGGGGTAACTCAGGTAATCCAAATGAATTCTGTTTTGTAGGTAGCGATAATACTGCATGGACTGTATACGGTAATAACGGAAATACTTGGCAGGCTGGTCGAATAACATGTGATTCAATAATTACCGATAAATATGGCACAGCCCAAGGTATGGCAAATCCAAGATTTGATACCTCTTTCTATGTTGTTCAATCTCAACATTTTTATGGGCATACAAGTAGTCAAACCCTATATTTAGGAGAATCAGGAAACACAGTTAATATTAGAGGACCGCTTACAACAGCAGGTATTACATCAAGTTATGGTTTAGCTATGACTGGTGGAGCAACAAACTTCTTAATGTATAATAATGCTAATGAGAATCTTTTATATATGAGAGATACATCAGCAGGTGCTATGATTACAACTTGGGAAAAAACCCTATTTAGAGTAAACAAAGATTTTGTCGCTAATAATACAGCAACATTTAACGGAGATATATATGGTAAGTCAGTAAACGCAGCTCATTCTGCTCTGTATAGATTTGGAGGTATTTACTTTACATGGGATTCAGATTCTTATGGTACAAACACACATCATTCAATAAGGTCTACTGATGGCGATACTTACGGTGACCATATAACGTTAAATTCTTTTGGAAATGTAAGAATTAATTTTGACTCTAACACAAATGGAACTAACTACTTTAGAATAGGGCATGCAACTACTGGTACTGGTAATGTACTATTAACACTAGACGAGTCAGGAAACGGTACATTTGCTGGGAACGTTACAGCTTACTCAGACGAAAGATTAAAAGAAAACATTGTAAATGTAGACAACGCTTTAGATAAGGTTTGCTCAATGCGTGGTGTTTATTATAACATGATAGAAGATGAAACAAAAAGTAGAAGACTTGGACTTGTAGCACAAGAGGTTGAAAAGGTACTACCTGAAGTAGTAATAGAAGCACACCCTGAAGATGATAAAGACAGCATACTATCAGTTGACTATGGTAACGTAGTAGGACTACTAGTAGAAGCAATAAAAGAGCAACAAGAACAAATAGAAGAGCTTAAAAAGCTAGTGGAGAATAAATAATGGCATTACAAACATCAGGAGCAATATCACTTAACGACATATATGTAGAAGGAAATAGTAGTTTTGCAGGAGGTCAAACAAGTCAAATGAATGACCACTCAATTAGATACTTAGTAGAAGCAACAGGTAGAGATATCCCTAAAGCATCAAATACTGCAATATCATTTTCAGACTTCTATGGTGCAACTAAGTTTGAATTTGGAGGGGCAGATGATTCCTCGGCACCTGGATATGACACGGCAGGTACAGATGATTTTACAAACAGTCAGGATGACGAAAGTGGTGGTCAAGCCTATGCAGGTACTAAAATTGCTTTACAACCCTTGACAAATAATACAATTAATGTTTTCTATAAGGATAATACAGACGGGCCATCTCTAGGTACTAATGGATCTATTGATGATACTTTGACTATGACTATCAATCCTTATTATGACACTTCAACAAGCTCCGTAAGAAATGCAGACCATGGATTACAATGGAGATGGGCTGTTAGTGGATTAAATGTAACTTTTACTGCAGAGCACTCAAATGAAGCTATTTATTTTGGGTATTATAATGTGAGTAATTTTGTGTCTCAACAAAGTTATGTTGGAACAGGTGGAGACCAAACCAATGCTAGTTTTACCACTGCATGGAGAGACTGGAATCCTGTACCAAATATCTTATTGAATTTAAAAGTCTATTGTAAAGCAAATGAAACTAGTACTAGTGGAGTAAGTCAGACTGTAATGAGATTAAATTCAGGTGGGTATATAAGAATAGAACTTAGACATACAGACGACGCAACTACCTCAGACCATCATTATATTAGAAAAAACTATATAAGTAGTAGTAATCCAAGATTATCAGCTTCAAGTTTTTTTGATGATGACGGAAGTTAATAATGAGAAAGGTCTTAGTTGACTATTTACAATTATTAAAGTCAAAAAATTTAATAGAACGTTACCCTAATCATACAATTTATATGTGGAGCAACTTTATTTTGAATGAAAGTCCTGATGTAGATATACAATTTGTAGGAGAAGTGACTCCTGAATTAGCTTTAGATCTTTGGGAATTAAAAATAGAATGCTATAAACAATTTCCTATACATTTAGATATTTGTATATATCCAAATACAAAACTTTTTGAACACATAGATAGATTCAATGAGTGCACAGACGACTCTTATGTTTTTGATGAAGAAATAATAAGATATAAACTTAGAAATTACTCTTATAAAGATCAAAGAGAAGTTGAATACATTGCTCCTTTTCTATATAAAATCAAACAACTATCTGTTAGAAAAGATGGTAAATATAAGACACGAAACTGGCCACAGCCTATACTACTAAAAGACTTACTATGAAAAAACTACTTATAATAGCGACTCCTCGTTCTGGGTCGTCTGCTTTATATAATGCAATCGCATCAAATTACTTTGAATATCATTCTTACTTTGAACCTTGGAGCAGGTGGAATCATGTGCTTCCACAAGGAGAACATATAGTAAAGAGCTTAGTACATCATCAAAGAGAATGGGGACATATTATAAGTGCCTATGACAAAGTTATTTATATTAGTAGACAAGATGTAGATGCAGGATTTAAAAGCTATAATCAAGGTTGTCACACTAAAAACTTTGTAGATAAGTATACACTAGATGACGAGTTACCTGAAATGCCAGGACTTAGAGAAAAGTATATGAGATTTCACGAGAAGCTAGAAAATATTGCTCAAGATAGAATATGGTACTATGAAGACTTGTTTTATGATAAAAATATGATTGACAAAATGATTCGATATCACAAACTTGATATAAGGCATTGTAATAGATTCTATGACTTTTTTAAACCTGAGTACTCCTATGCAAATTGATGATTTAAAAAATTTAGCTTTACGAGATCCTTATTATCATGGAATAGGTTGTATACGACTACGAATAAGTCCTCGAGAATTATATAGCTTCTATTCAAAAAAACTTACACAACCAATTTCTAACTATATACATACACACCAACATGATTTACATTGTGAGAGTGTTTATGGTCGATATAAAAATACTATATATGATTATACAATTACAAATGAGTATACAGAGTACTGTATGCAAAAAATAGCATGTAAAGATAATGTACAGCCTGAAATGTTGTATGAAAATGTAATACCACATGTAAAACATGAATCATTGCTTTTAGCAAATATGACTCATACTCATTCAGGATTACACATAGTAGAGCCAATTGATGACGTAGTGATTACAAAAGTTACTAGAGGAAAGGGTTTTCACCCGATTGCAAAAATAATACGAAATAAGAACGAGCCTTATGTATGTGGGCTTAGTCAGAGAGGAACTCCCAAAGAAAATTGGGAGATAATAAGAGAGATACTAAATGAAGCTAGATAGAGATATATGTGGAATTCTTGGATGTATAGTGGGGTATATCTTTATGATTTATCTTCATGCTGAAACGTTTTCGGTACTTTAGCCCATAGATTAATAGCGATTGCCTTTCTTGTGCCTTTCTTTATCATTTGAACACCATGCAATTGACTTGCATCAAATATAACAAGTCGATTATATTTAGGTGCAATTAGTTCATAATCATCAATAATTTCTTCTGTTTTTGTATTCCAAATAATAAGTTTACCACCTTCAATCTCATCATTCTCTTTACAGGGGTAAAAAATTGTGCCAACAGCAGGAGAAACTACTTCTCCTGTGTCGTGCCATAAATCTTCGTCTTTATCAAAATGTCTTTTTAAATGGTAGAAATTTCCATCATAATCTTTAGACTCTTTTCTATCTCCTGCTGAGTAGTTTCCAACCCAATGCTCATACCCGACAAATTCGGGCTTGTCAAAGCGATCCCATATAGCATGTATCAATTCGTGCCGAAGTGCACTGATTGGAGCGTCCTTATCGTACCAGTTATATCCTAACTCCCAAAATTCCTCGCTATTATTAATTTTAGCAAGTAAATCCATATCTGTTATAAAATCATCTACAATAATCAATATACATCTCCTTCTTCTCTAGAACTCCATAAAGTTAAGCTATACTTAGTTCCCTTTATTAAGTCCGTACATTCATGTGGGTGAGATACTGAAGCAGGCCATAAAACCATAGAGCCAATATCATGGTCTAAATTTGTAATATTCTGTCTAGGGAAATTAAGTACTGCACCTTCAAAATCATTATTAAGTTTCATACTACCACTCACTAAAGACATATCATGGTGTAAATTTAATCTTGTTTGTGTATCAAGAGAATATCTCATTGCAAACAAATCTCGAATACCATACATTTTTAATGCTGCCCAATATCCTTCGGTAATAGGTTCTATCTTACTGTAATAAGCTTTTTCAAATGCTTTGTAAAATTTTTGAGTTTCCATATATCTTAATCGTATTTCTTGTGCAGGAAACTTATCTGTTGGAAGTGGTTCCCATCCTCCCACTCTATCACATTCTTCAATTAAATCACTGCAAAACTCAGGTGATAATAGATTTTTGATTAAAATCATATCTTTGTCTATGTACTCAACATCTTTTTGCATATATTTTGGAATATAAAAGTGTGGATTGTTATTCGCCATTTCATCTACAAATTTCCAATATACTTCTTTTGTATATTCTCCACCATTTCCATGTAGAATACAACTTGTACAATTGTATTTAGTGTTTACTAGCTGATCAAACTCATTTATCTTAATATTCTCCTCTAACCCTGCTAAACAGAAAAATATATAACTCTCCCAGTCTAATGCAATGTCATGAGGGCTATCATCGTCTAAGTACTCTAATTGAACATATAGTTGGTCATCTGCTGAATCTTTAATATCTTTTTCAAATAAATTCTTTAAAGCACCTGCAGTACCAATATAGGTACCACTATTTAAATACTTTAAACCTCCAGTTTCGGGAAACAAGGGAGATATACTAGCGTCAGGCCAACATGTTTCTTCCGCTGAAAAAACCATCTCCGCTCTAAAACTAAAGTACCTATTTAAAATATTTTCTATATCTGAGTTTATAAAACAGTCAAATCCGTCTACAAA
>Ga0181402_1000056_pt1 | contig 36238 bp, 57 predicted proteins | sample 25SPOviralmetaG_FD_130131 | JGI IMG/M metagenome (GOLD analysis project Ga0181402, IMG submission 130131) | Marine viral communities from the oligotrophic San Pedro Time Series (SPOT) site, San Pedro Channel, CA, USA - 25 SPOT_SRF_2011-08-17 | ecosystem: Environmental > Aquatic > Marine > Strait...
ACTCTAGTTTTTCTATAAACTCTTCCCGTAGGAGAATGCTCCCATAATAATGATTCAGAAACTAATCCTGAATGTATACTCGGAATATCTCCAAAAGCAAGCATAGCAGCTCTTGCAAATTCTCTATCGCCCATCTTACCGTCTTTTACGGCAGGCAGTAAGTATTCACAAAAAGCTTTAAAACCTTTTTTGGTTACAGTTGCTGACATTTACAGTCCTAAAATTCTAGCTGCTTTTTCTGATTCTAATTGACCGCCTTCTCTAAGATGATCTTTTATCATCTCCATATAAAAAGCTGCGTCTGTTTCACCTTTTTCTTCTAGTAACGTTTGAGCTTTACTAAAAAAGGCAAGGTTACCTTTTAACTTTCTTGATTCAGCTCTATCAGCCATATCAAAAGTCATTTCATTTTTTGATGCTCTTGGTTTATACATTCTCTCACCTTATCTAAACTATAATAGATTTTATTAAAGACTCTGATAGAATTATCATCATCTACTACCCAACGAGGCAAGCCATCAGGACTACGATCTTTAAAAATCCTAGTCCCATTGATTGATTCAACAAAAAGTCTCATTAAGATCTTTCAGCCCAGGCCTCGATTTCATCCTGTGCAATTGCTGCTAAGACGTCATCTGATGCAGGTATATTAGAAAATGACTTTAACTTTTTCATATATAAAGCCATAAACCTATCTTCCTGCAAATGAACATTAGCTGTATCTTCTAGGTCTTGGATAATTTCAGAATCATCCTCTAAATTTGCCATAGCTAAATCATCGTCTATTTTAGCTATTAGACATTGTTTAGAAAAATCATCATATATAGGTGTTAATGAGTCGGGTAGTATTCTATATCTATCTCCTCTAAAGACTGCTTTAGCTTCAACAGATCCATCTAACGCCTCACCATCATCTCCTACATACATATAATCTAATTCAACGTTAATAACGCTTGAATCATAGAAAGAATTCCATACATCATCTGCTATAGATTCTTGCATCATTGTGTTTATTTCATGTGACATATAATCGCTCCGATTTAATATTTAAAATAATATTATATAATGATTCCATAATGTAATCAACTATTAAAAGAGTTATCTGGTATTTTTTTTTGTTCTGGATAATGAAACCAGCCTGTGGCAATATATTTGTCTTCTTTAAGATCTTTAGCTGCTCTATGAGTATGAGTAAAGCCTGCAGGCCAAATTAACAATGATCCTTTAGTTGGTTTAAAGGCAAGATCTTGATATAAAAATTCTGTTTTACCACCCTTTTCGACATCATTTAAATAAAACATCCATACTAAGAATCTTGAACTGCATGAGCCTTTACCCTGCTCATGATGCCATTGATGAAATCCGCCGTCAGTACTAGATTTTTGTAATTTAGGTAGATCTTTATAAGCATCATTAAAATTAGTTCCTTCAAGATAATATTTTTTAGTATATAATGAATAATGTTTGTTAAGACTGTAGCGCAATTCCTTTATAATATAATCTAAGCTTTCAAAATGAGCTGGAAATATGCTTATGTCGTTTCTAGCCTGATCTTTATCATATTTTACATGTGCGCTAAATTCAGGGTTTGTTTCAGTTCTTTTTAAAAGTAGTTCTATATCTTGAATAGCTTTTTCACAAAACTCATCTGATAGAGCGTTTTTATATTCTATTATAAAATTATCCATTATCCCATAAAGCCATTTTATATCTTTCTCTAGGAGCTCCTAAAAAATCACATTTCCAATTGCTCATTTGATCATACTCTAAATTTATCCATTTATCTTTTTCTTTCCACATTTTCTTTGCAGCGCTTGACCAGTCTGTATCTTTGACTAGCTTCTGTATTCTTATTCGCATATCATCAGCCTCCTCTCTATCAAAAGAATCCCATTCCATATGATATACTTCAAAGACTACTCCTCTTTCATCTACATAGTCCATAGAAAAATCTACACCCCATTTAGGTTTAAGATTAATAAGTTTAAAAAGTAAAGGATTAGTTAGCGAGTATGCTTGTAATCTCTCTAAAGCTTCACCCCCAAATCCCCATCTTTCAAATAATGCAGCGTGATTAATATGACAACCTGAGTTTCTAAAACTATCATCAAACCAACGCTTACGGACTGACCATTGTTCATGCTGATGCTGATCCAACTCTACACCATTTACATAAGCATGCTCTTTCTCAAGCATTGTCATTTGATATCCGTTTTGATCAAAGCAATGTACAGCGCTCTTATCTGTATAATATGCTCCATTTACCGGTCTGGTGAAGCGCGCTTCTTTACTGAACTGCGCTGGAATTAATCGTAACATTAGAGTCCTCTTTAACTTTCTTTAGCATAATCTGTCTACCATATTTATACCATTGAGGAGTCTCTAACTTCCATTTAGCAAAGTTGCCCTTATCCATTAAGTAATAAGTTCTATAAGCTTGCACAGGATCATCTGACTTATATTCGTCAGGCATAGCTTGAGCAAAAGGAGTTAAACCATTTTCTTCAAACTTACATTTATCTAATAAGCTTCTATAGATCTGATAATGTTCACCTAACTTATGCTGTTTTTTATAACGCCTTGTATATTCAGCACTTAATGCTTCTAAATGTTCAATAATCCATTCAGCATTTTTACGAGTAGTCATAGACCATATTGTACAAGGGTGCTTAACGTGTGCTTTAGGGTACTTAGGAAGGTCATACTCTTCTGATAGAAAGCTACCAGACTTAACGTCAACAACAGCAGACAGTATCTGAGCTGATTCTATAATCATTTTAACTACATGCTTATCACACATATTTTCTGCTGCTAACCATGGGTCATTATCTAATACAAATATATTCATACAAACACCTTAAAATTATTTACTTTAGCAAGAGTAGTTAACGCGCCAGCAATAAGTTCTGCTGAATAACCACTACTTGTACTACAATGATTATAATGCTTTAATTCAGATAAAGCAACTTCAGTAAACTCAGTTCCTTTATGCCATCTTTGTGCAGCTGTAGCTATTTGATTAAGTGAAATATCACCCTTCATTATCAATGTCGTCATACTTTTTTCTCCTAGGAATAGTTTTAGTTTTATCTTCATGCACTTTAGTTTTAGCATGATCAGGAGTCTTTTTACGGCCGAATATCTTTTCCCAATTATCTTCAAATTGTTTTTGATTTGTTATAGGTCTAGGTTTACTACCTTTACCTCCATGCCATTTACTCATTCGTTATTATATCCAGTTATTTTATTAAGTGCAACTCATTATTAGGAACAGCTCGAATAAGCTCATTACATTTATTACATGATAATTGTTTACAGTTAGATCTTTCTATATTGGCTTCTATTTGTTGACAGGTAAAAATCTCTCTTTTAATTTTTTCTGGAAGAGTTGCCCATTGCTCTCTTTTAGTTAAATGATCAAGAGGTGCAATAAATTCAGTTTCAACTCCGTTTACTTTAAGATAATCTTTCCATACAGAGAAAATAGTAACAGCTCCTTCATGCATTTCATCACCTAACATATCTCCTTTAATTACAGCACCTGCTCCACAATGTCCGAAGTAGATTTTATTAATACAAGGCCATCTAAGGTTAGCATGAGTAGAGGAATATACCCAGTTGTGAATAACAGGAGCCCATTTAGGATCTCTAAAACCATTTTTTTTAGAATAAAAATCTCGATTATCAGGATCTACAGGTAGGTCCGTATCTAGTTCAAATTTATAAACATCTACGTTATAAATTTTAGACATTATTTGAACGCTTTCCCATTCTGCTGGAGCCATTCTATTATGTACACATAGAGGAGTTTTATTATTATCAACAGCCCAATTAACTACAGCTGTAGATTCTACTCCCCCTGACCAAGGAATTATACAATCATACTTAACTGTCATACGAAGTATCAGGCATTGATGTTTGCATCTCTACATAAGTCTTCATAAATTTTCTTACTTCTCTTGATACAGATGTATCATTGTCTTTACAGGCTTGCTTAAACTCATCTTTTAATTCACCTGGAACTTTTATTAAAAGCTGTACTTTATCATCCATCACGAAATCCTCGTTATTATATATATTATATATATTATTTATATATCACATTTGGAGCGATACATGTTCATAAAATTACACAAACTAATGAAAGCAGGACGAATATATAAAGTTTGGGACTTAATGTCTTAAATAAATTCGTTAAACTTACTAGTTAAACCAGCGCCTGCTTTTGTATTATCAAAGACGGGCGTATCCTCAACTAAATCATCTTGAGCTTGTTGCTCTACATCATATAATTTCATTTTAGATCTATCAACCCCAACAACAAATCTTCTATTATAATTAGGATCACTATATCTATTCTTCAACTGCTTAATTAACAGTTGGGCTAAATCTTCTAATTCTTCTGAAGATATAAGCGCAAACATAAAGTCAGCGGTTGCAGGAAGACCAAACGATTCAGATGTATCAGTTAGATCTATATCTGTATTACTATACCCTGATCTAGTAGTCTGAGTCGCACTTATGATAGGTACATTATACTCAACTGCTAACCCTCTAAGCTCTTCAGCAATCGACTTAACAATAGTATATGAGTTAGCAGATGCTCCTTTAACTCTATGACTTGAACAGATATTTAAATAATCAATATAAACAATATCAGGCATAAACTGCTTCTTTATTTTTAATTCGTTTAGTAAATGTCTAAAATGCCCAGTATGAGCTGCTGCAGTAGGATACTCTTTTATAATAAGCTTACCGTCAGTCTTCTTGGCAACTCTATCTAGTTTTTTATCGTAAGCATCTTTAGGCAGCATCTTTAACTCATCAAGAGCTGTATTAAGAAGGTTAGCGTCAATCCTCTCAGCTATCTTCTCTTCAGCCATTTCAAGAGTTATATACAATACATTATACCCTTGTAAAAGATTAGCAGCAGCACAGTGACACATAAAGAGAGACTTACCAACGCCAGTACCTGCTAAAGCAATATTAAGAGTCTTTCTAGATAGTCCACCTTTAGTTACTCTATTTAAATAATCAATATCAAAAGGAATCTTTTCCTCTTTCATTTTATAAAACTCAAATCTATTATCTGCATCTTCTATAAAATCATGACCAATATGGTTATCAAACGTAACTGATAAAGCATTAGATAGAAGTTCAGGTATTGCACCTTTATCTTGCTCTGTCTTACCATCCATAATTTGAATACTATCCATGATAGCATTATAGACAGCCTTTTCTTGGCAGAACTTCTCAGTTTTATCTAATACCCATTCTCTTATCTCTTCAGTAGGCTCAATAAAATCATTAATAACTTGTTTTGCTTGCTCTACTTGATCATCAGACAATCCTTCAGAGTCATCTAACTCAACTAGTATTGCTTCTTTAGTAGGACATTGATTATATTCTAGATGAAAATTGTTAATTAAATTATAAATTTTTCTTACAACAATATCACTAAAGTACTCTTGCTCGAGAAAGGGTAATGCTTTCCTGGTGAAATCATCATTATAAATTAAATTACATAATATAGTTTTTTCTATCATCTTTTTATATCAACATTAAATGAGATTGTTATTCTCGGTTCATCAGTTTTCTTTTGTTCTGGTACGGTATGCTCAACCCAGCCAGGCCACATTAGTATTGTACCTGGTTCTGGATTAAATTTCAACTCTTGCTGAAATCTATGCTGAAATCTATTTCCGTTTCCAGCCCATGATTTAATTAAAGGGTGTAAGGGGGATTTAATTTTAAAAGGAGAGCTAGTATCGTTCATCTCAATAAAAATAGTTCCTGAAATAAAAGCCCTACCGTGATCATGCCAATCATGCTGTATACCTTCTTGATAAACGTTGTACCAGATATTTAAATGGTCATCATTAATACTAGTAGTAGATTCATCTCCAAAGATAGAAGTTAAATATTTACTACCAAAGTATGTAATAGTATCCGTTACCTCATTATTACATTCTAATGGTAAAAGCTTATCATCGTAATAAGAGGTATAATTTTCTTTATTGCTGGGTTTTGTAGCCCGATGTTCTAATATTTCTTTTTTTATAAGAGGAATATCTAGATTAGTCTTTTCCCATAACATCGGGATCGGAAATAGGTTCTTCATCTATAGCTCCATACATATACTCTTTCTTAGCGGCTTCTTCTAGCTTAGCCATTATATCATCCGTAAAATATTTACTTGGCTCATTATAAATAGTTTTAGCATATTGCTTTGTTCCATCAGGTAATTCTATTCTAGTTGATACTTGTTTAAATATGTCATATTTTATACCTAAATCTAACAAACCGTAAAATCTATTTAATCCAGTTTCAAAGGATAATTTAACCTCTACTTTTGAACCTTCTTTAGATAATCTAGACTTATGCATAGTAACTTTAATAATATTACCTACTAACTCAGTACCGACTCTATCTTTCTTTTTACCTAACATTACGATAGTTGAAGCAGCATATTTAAGACCAGAGCCTCCTCCAATCTCTTTCATAGGTACATAAGAACCAACAACATCATAAACATGGTTAGTAACAAGCATAGGTATCTTAACTTTAGCTAGCTTAAGAGTAAGTACTCTAAAAGTAGCTTTAATAACCTGAGCCTTAGTCATATCCCTTGTCTCTTTACCGTCAGCGGTATCTTCCATCTCTTTAGTAGTAGATAATAGTCCTAGTGAATCTAATACAAACATCATAGGAGGACGTCTATCTACAGGTTGTTTGCTATAATTATCTATAACATTAAGGGCATGAGTTCTAAAGTTCTGAATAGTATCAGGTTCAGCTAAGATAACTCTATTAGTATCAATACCTCTAGATTCCATCATCTCTTTAGTGACAGCTGCTTCGGTATCATAATATACAACACCTGCATCAGGATTATTCTTTAAGAAGTTTTGTATAACACCAAGCACAAAAAAGGTTTTACCAGTAGCTGATTCACCAGCAAAAGCAGTTACTTTATTATTAGGTACCCCACCATAAATAGAGCCAGATAAGGCTGCATTTAAAATATAACTTCCAGTATCGATAGAGCCAGTATACTCTGCGCTACCAGTACCATCAGCTGCGATAACTGTATCTTCATCTTTAAGATCTTCAACTAAGTTTCTAAAAAAATCACTCATAATTACTCCAAATATCTTTATTATATGATATCTCTATTCTAAAATCAACTTCCTTTGTAAACTTTATCAAGAGCATCGTTAAATTGTTCAATCTTATCTAACCTTTTAGGCCAGTAAATGTAATCCTTTTCAGGGTTCTGTTTAAGATTATTAAGAAGAGGAATTACCATATTATATAATTTGTTAAATCTGTCCTCTAGATCAGAAGCTGTTGCACTCGCTGTCTGAGCTTCTGCTTTTACTTCTTGTACTGCTTCTAGTTCATCAGCGTCCATTGCTGAAAAACCAAAGTCAAATGAAAAGTCTGTATTTGCCATGTGTTCTCCTATTGAAAAAATAAATCTAAGTTCTGTTGTTTCTCAACTTGCCATCCTATCTTTTCAATAATAGTTCTCATCGGTTCGAGAAATGATTTATTGAATTGCATATCATAATCTATATAAGAATCTAGGCCTAACTGCTTAGGAAGCGTATTAGGAACAGAAACTACATTCTCTCTACTTGGATTAGGAAGTTTTAAATAACAGAATTTCACCTTATCACCTTCTTGAACAGGTTGAAATCTATCAACCTTTTTCTCATTCAAGAGGTAATTATACATTAGAGCGCCTCTTACATGTATAGGAGTTCCCTTCCTATATATCATAGATGCGTCTGAATATTTAGCAAGCCCTTTACATCCTCTCGGAAAGGCAACCTCTTCGAAAGGTAGCTTTCTAAATTCTTCTCTCTTTTGTTCTATAAATTTTATAATAGCATCTTGATCTTTATCCATAATAACATCAAGAGCTTCTTTAATATATTTTCTTACCATAGCTGGTGTAGAAGATCTAACCGCTTCGATACCCATCATCTTAAGCTTAGGGCTAGCGTATCTAACACCTTCGGAATCAAAGACGTTCATAATATATCTTTTCTTAGCAGTCCATATAGCTTTATTGCCTATATTTTCTCGCTTCATAAACATCTTATTTTCCATTGCATTTACATAGGTCGCAAGTTTTCCATAACCCTTTTCAATTTCTGGTTCGAGTATCTCAGCAGAGGACTTATCAAGAAAATCGATGATTCGTTTAGTTTCAGCGCCATCCGGAAAGACTTTATGTACAAGCGGTGCCATATTAATGTATAGAGAGTCCGTGTCGATTGCAATAACGTAGTCTTCATTATTAGTCTCCAAAGTTTTATTTAATAAATTATTAATAACATTTTCAGCCCATCTAATAGATAATTGCCCACCTTTAGTAATAGATTCAGTATTATTCATATCGAACCATCTGAAGTATTCATTTCCTAATGCGCCATAAGCTGAGTTAAGTTGAATCTTTTTAGCCATTTGCATATTATGGCATTGAGCAATTTCATTCTCTAGAGCTTTAGTTGGATTCTTTTCATACTTTTTCTGTGCAGTAATCATTCGATTCTTCCATACCACCCTATCATCATACATCTTACGCATTAGCTTAGGTAAGAAACCTTCTAAGTCTCTAGTATAATAATCACCATTAGCAGATATAGTACAGTTCTCTTCTTTAGCTAAAGATAGGGTTTTATTATTCCAGGCACCGTTTAGTATTTCTTCTATAGAGGGGGCTCTACCAGACTTGCCGACATAAGTCTCAGGTGAGATATTATATTGCATAATTAAATGCGGGTACAAAGAGTTGAGATCAAATGATACAACCCAATTATGCATTCCCACCTGAGGATCTTTAACGTAGGCACCTTCAGCAGCTCTCTCTTTATCTACTTTCTTAAACTGAGGTACAACAATATTTTTATCTAGTAAGTAGTTATGAATAATAAGATCCCACATCCTTACAGAAGTAAACGTATCTTGATAGTTAACTTTAGCATCGTAAGCAATAGCTAATACTTGCTCTATTAATTTAAGTTTATCGTCTAAACGCTTAACAAGCTCAGTATCTAAAATATTATAGTCAATAAATTTTTCCCAGTCATGTTTATATAAGTCAAAAAGACTATCATGCTCCGAGTAGTCTAATTTTCGTTCACCTAATTCAACGTGTGCAATATGATCTAATCTATAAGACTCTTGCATTACGAATGTAAACTTTCTATATAGTTGCATATAATCTAATATAGAAACACCTATAGGATCAAAAACTTGATTAGGTCTTCCTGCTATAAAAACTTCTCTCTCTCTTAACTGACCAAACGGTGAAAGCTTTTTAGCATAATCACTTCCAATAATATTAGTGACACGGTTAATGATATAAGGTATATCAAAGAACTCAACATTCCAGCCTGAGACTATGTCAGGGTCAATAGCTTGCCAGCAATCAAGAAATCTAACTAATAAATTAGCTTCATCTTTAGCTTGTATATATTGAACGTTTTTCTGTTTAGGTGTATAAGGTTGCCCACCAATAGCAATAATCTGTTCCTTATACTGTAAAGTGATAGCAGTAATTTCTTTATCTGCTTTTTGTATGTCAGGAAACCCTTCATCAGCTGCTACCTCAATATCGATATAGACTGTTTTTACTATATCTGCATCATACTTAAGCTCGCCCTTATAATTATCGTTAATATAGGTATAAGCAAACATAGGTAAACCATAAGTATTCTTACCTTGAATATCTGTATTTTCTTTTATATATTTTTGAGCGTGATGAGGGTTATCAAAATCTCTTTTCATGACATACTGACCCTTAAGAGTAGTATAGCCAGTGTCGTAGTTTACCGGACCGGTAAATAGATAAGGTCTACAAGGCTCAGCATAACTAAAACGTTTGCCGTCCTCATAACCTCTATGAAGGATCTTAGATCCTCGAATTTGAACGTTAGTATAGAATTTCAATAGTAGTTACCCGCATAATCATAGTCTTATTATATACTCAATGAGTATTAAAGTCAACTAGTTATGTTCTACTATTGTTCCTTCTTCTACGTTATCTGAAATAAGAGCGATTCTTTGCTTAAGGTATGCTATCAAGCCAGCATCCATTTCTGTTCTTGCATCTAATTCTGTCTTTAATGTATCCCAGTTAGCTGCATCTACCGCAGCTATTTCTGCAACTGTAAGATTATCTAGACCTTCTAAGATGATAAGCGCATGCTGAATTAAAGATGGAACATCAGCCCATTCAGCAATTTGACTTGATACTGCAGTTTCTGCAGCTGTAGCAACTTCGTCGGTAGTAGCTTCGCCACCAATATGCTCGTCCATTTCTAATTTTAAAACTTCTAATTGTATAGCCATTTTTTCTCCGTGTCTTATATTTAGCTAAAATAGATTACTATTTATCCAAAACATAAACAGCATAAACCCAAACACACAAACTTGGATTACGGACGCCCAGAATATTTGTTTCATGGGATGAACTTCAGGTAATTTTTCAACCCAGCTTTCACTTGGAGAGAGATTGACTATTTGTAATAGTTTTTTTTCTTTCATTAAACTATAGGTGAGACTGCGTAAATACAAAACATAAAAGTCAGTATTAACATAGTAAGCTCAGATACTGCAATTAAGTCAGCCTCTGTAATTTTTCTTGATTGTTTTAGTATTTTTCCAACGAATTGAGACATTTAATTATAAACCTTATTAATGATATATTATAAAATTAATATATACGCTGATATTTAGCACAAAAAAAAGGGAAGCCTAACACTTCCCTGAAAATAATTAAATTATTTTTATTCTGCTAAAAAAGCCTTAATTGAAAGGTCTTTTCCAATCTCAATTGCTTGAGGCTTCTTTTCTTCTGGTATAAATTTTTCAAGTTTTATTGAAAGAATTCCATCTTCAATATCAGCTCGTTTTACAATTACATCTGTATTAAGAATAAAATCTTTATAAAATTCACGACTAGATAATCCTTTGTGCAAGTAATCGGATGTCGTTTTATCTTTAATATTAGCAGAAATAGTTAGTTTATTTTCTTGAAGAATAATTTCTATTTCATCTTTTTTAAACCCAGCTATTGCTAACTCTATAATATAATTTTCTTCATCCACCTTAATAATATTATAAGGGGGGTAATTACTATTAGTAATAGTTTTAGTTCTTTCTAGGTCTAGGAATAGTTGATCGAAACCAACTGAGAACGTCCCGAAGCGGGACAATAAGTCTATGCTTGTCATGTTTATCTCCTGTTAAGCAAGTTAAAATGAAGACCCGTTAATTCGGCATCTTCTAATAATATTTAGGCTTTTTTTCTAAGAAGTCAAGTATTTTACAATATTTCTTTTACAGGAATATATGCACTAGAATGCTTAGGCAATTTCATATTTAATATATTTTCTAATTTAGGAAAAAATCTTGACGCTAATTTAACATCACCGCTATTGTATCTTTCAAAGCAATTAAAATAACCACATATTTTAGGTCTTTTCTCATAGATAGTGCAGCCTGTCTCTTTATCTAGATGCTGACACTTATGGGAAGAAAAAACTGTTGCTGTATCACCTTCTTTAAATACAACTGCATTACCGAAAGCAGCTTCTGAATATTCTGCTGCTTCTAGAAGTCGGTGTGGTGATTGTTTAATTGATATAGGAGGAGCTACTTGGCTTATACCATAACAACATTGCTGACACTTTATACAAACTTCATTAGTTATTAAAGATGTATCTAAATTATTTATTTCTTCTTACCGATATTATATTTTGCTACTAATTCCCAATCACTTTTTTCTTTAAATGGGATAATTTTTATTTTCGTTATAGGCACTACCGGCTCACTTGACTTGACTTTATCAACTAGCTTTACTAGCCCCCATTCATCTAAAAGATTAGCTATTGAATTTCTTCTACCAGTATCTTCTTCTGAGAATGTAAATGGTTTTCCATCTAAAGCAAATAGTTCTTTAAAGTGAACAATATAATATTTACCTTGTTTATGTAGTATGTGACATGATTGAAATAATGTATTAGTTTTTCTAGATGCAACACCTATTCTAGTTAGTGTCTCTCTGACTTTAAGAAAGTCATCTTCTTTTTCTAGTAATACCTCAACCATATTTGAAACTGCGTTCATTGTTTATTACCTTTTGTTAATCTAATGCGCAGTTTTTCTAATTGAGTTTCTGTCAGGATAGTTAGATACTCGAGAGCTTTAGACTCACTACACTTATAATATTCTTTTAATAGTTCTAAATCCTCATTCTTTGTCTTCTTGAACCATTTACTGTATCTCTTACGAGGTCTTATACTATTTAGGTAATAATCATATGCGAGTTTATTATCTATCCATGGTCTTCTATTGATTTCGTTAGCATGCAAAATTGTATCAGCGTATAATGACATTCCTTTATTCACTAGAAAGTTAGGATAGTCTTTTTCAGAGTATCCGTCTTTTAATAGATTGTTCTTTTTAAATGATATTGAATTAATAAATTCAAAGGGATTATCGCTCATTTCTTCTTCTGTTCGCTCTTAATTTTTTCTATGTATATAGTTGCATCCATTAACTCTTCTTGTAAGTGGGTTAACCATTCCATAAAGCTTAAATCGTTTCTATCTGTAGTAGTATTATACTTCTTAGCCCCCATCTCCTCACGTCTCTCGTAAGCTTTAATGACTGTCAGTACATTACTATCACGTACACGTTTTCTCTTAAATATTTTACTTAAATTCACAATTCACCATAATTTCAGCTAAACAAGCCGCTAGATTTACTTCATGATCGGCAACAAAAGCTGCTTTATATTGATAATCAGCTAATATTAAACATAACTGAGGTATTGACTGAGCTTTAAATAAATCTCCTGCCTTATCATAAAGCTTTCTAAAAATAGTATTAGTATCATTATTAATATTTTCAGCTACCCATTTACGTACTGCAGTATAATTCTTAGCTTTCATATTATTCATTAAATCTTTTATAGAAACTTCTTGCAGATTAGATAATATACCAGCATCAATTTTACCGACAGCACTATACCTTTGAATCTCATTTAAGATTCTTCTCCAATCAGGAAAATGTTTTTGTATGAAAGCAGCTACTACTTTATCTTCATAAGTAATACCTTCCATCTCTAAGATCTTTTTTAGTCTTTCAAAGAACTCAGAAGCAAGCTTAGGCTTCTCAGCATTCTTTATATCAAAGTCAATAACAGAACATCTACTATGTAGAGGAGCTATAATTCTATTCTTAAAATTACAAGTAAGAATAAAACCACAGTTTTTAGAATACTCTTCCATAAAGTTACGAAGAGCAGGTTGAGTAGAATTAGCGTTTAAATAATCAGCTTCATCTAATATAACATATTTTCGGCCACCTTGAAACGAGACAGACGATGCGAACTGCATTATCTCATTTCTTAGTGTATCGATATTACCTGATAAAGATCCATTAATAATAATATAATCAGCGCTTATCTCTTCAAGCATGGCTCTGGCGACAGTTGTTTTACCGACGCCAGGTCCACCTGATAATATCAAATTAGGAATATTACTATTTGCTATAAACTCTTTAAATACAGTCTTTAACTCATAGGGTAATACAGTATCATCTATTTTACGTGGGCGATACTTCTCCACGAATAAAAATTCGTCACGTTGTTGCATAATATAATTTTTCTCATTTAGGCAGTCTTTTTAAGCCATTCGAGAACTGATTCAGGAGATGATTCACCATACGGGTCTTCCGGATGATCATCTTCTTGACCTGGTTCATCTAATAGTTTAACAAGTACACCATTATCAATAATTGCTGCATATCTCCAGCTTCTCACACCAAAACATAAATTGTCTTTGCAGACTGACATACCCATACCATCAGTAAATTCACCAGATCCATCAGGAATCATTTTAACCTTAGTAATACCTTCTTTTTCAGCCCAGGCATTCATTACAAATGTATCATTAACTGATAAGCAATAAACCTCATCAACACCATGCTCTAAAAAGTTATCATAGTTCTCTTCAAAGCCAGGTAGTTGCTTAGACGAACAAGTAGGTGTAAATGCTCCGGGTAGAGCAAACAAGACTACCTTCTTATTACCAAATAATTGGTAGGAAGTTACTTGTTTCCATTCACCAAGTTCTCTTATCTTAAATGTTACTGCTGGTACAGCTTGTCCTTCTTCTATATACATATTAATTACCTTTCTCAAAGTTAGATTTCGCTTCAGTAGCAATCCAATATTCCATTTTCGGTCCATATGAATTCACTGAAGTAAATTTAGCTATACCTAAATCAGATATCTCTACTAAATAATTATAATTCATTAATTTAAGGTTTTCAAATTTAAATATAAATTGAAACTCATCTTGCGTTTGCCCTACTTCACTTGAGTAAACATCTGCAGTTGGATTAGTTGAGTCAATAGCGCTAATAGCTATTTCTCCAGAGCTGCCAATAATAGCAATTTCTGGTAGTCCCATAACAGAAGCTGCTCTAAGTACTTGTTGTAGCTCAGACCAAGATACTTCAACTGAAACTTCAGGATCAGGAAAAGTTATTTCCTTCTCGGGAGGAGTAATAATCATTTGTGGATCAGCATAAGTATAATTAATCTTTTTCTTATCTTTCTGGACAGTAACTTTTTGATCACTAAAGAACAATTCAGGCTCATCAAATAGAGATAACACACCTAAGAACCTATTTAGATCATAAATAGCTCCTTCACCAGGAAATGTTTCTTCTATCGTTGCTTTTGCCATAACTGTCTTTTGAGGTGATACAGTAGCTAGTACTTGACCAGCTTTAAACTGTATAGACGGATTTATTTGAGAATAGTTCTTAAGAACATTCATAGTATTTTCACATAATTGCATAATATAATTTACCTTATTTTTTAGCTGTTTCGGCTACAGTTTTCTTTTTAATCTTACCTTCATCAGCCGTTGCACTAGCGCCAACAGAAGCTAAGTCTCTTAATGACCCACCAAAGATCATAGAACCCACATGAGTTAATTCCATCCAAGGGCATAACCATACTTTAAGTCCGATATTTCTTGCCCATTGACAAAACATATAATCTTCTGATAAGTATCTATTAGAGTATTCTTTTCTCTCTTCACCAGTTCTTTTTTCAGATAGAAATTCCATAACTTCTTTCTCACCAGCTTCAGGGTTCTTTTTATAGAAGGCTGTCATCTCATTTACTATATTAAGATTTTTATCATCTATAATAGCATCAAAGTAAGCCATAATCTCTCTACTACCATCAAACTCAGCAGTTCTTACATGATCTGGCTTGTACCATAGTTGTGGATATGCGTCTCTATATTGCTCAAGAGTATTTCTTCTTATTAACATAAATCCTGTACCACCCTCTAATACTTCTTGAGGCTCGTCAAGTTTAATTTGATTATTACCGGCGACTGGGTTGAATACATAGTCTCCTACAAATCTATTAAGTACTTGTGGATCTTCATCAGCGACTCCTTGATCAACAGCTTGCTTTACTTTCTCCCAAGAAATACATTTCTTCGCATAAGGTGCACATAATATATCGAATGGTTTATTATCGTTAATATCTGGATGGCCATCTGACATAGCAAGCATAGCAATAACATCATTAGCGTTAAATCCAATATCACTATCTATAAACATCAAATGAGTACAATCAGATCTCATAAATTCATCAACACAATAATTACGTGCTCTAGTCACAAGAGACTCATTAAAGAGATAGTAAAATTTTACCTCAATATTATGAGCTCTAGCTAAAGCTGCTAAATCATTTGTTGACTTACAGAACATTCCTGCACACTGACCGCCATACATAGGCGCAGCTACAAAGAGTTTCTTCTTTTGCAGCTCTTCAATCTTAACCTGAAGTTCCATTACTTACCTACTTTCATTATAATCAATTCAGCAATTTCTGATCCAGGCTGAATAAAGGCTTCACCACCATTAACAACAAATTGACCATTAATAAGACCTTTATGGCCTGGCCCCATTAAACTACTAACAATGCTACATCCTGCTGCTAATATTTTGCTAGGAGTAACTAATTGTCCGACATGCCCTTCAGGGATGTTAACATATACGTCACTTGTAAATTCATAACTACCTGGAAACATATGATAGATCTCTCTTTCTTTATCTGGATCACCAGGATCAATCATAGTCTGTATTTCATAAGTTTCTCTATCAAGTTGCTGATCATCAGTAACAACAAAAGGATTGCCTTGGAATCCTCGAATTGTTTTTGCATTAACCGGCACTGAGAAACCAGTTGAGTCACCTTCGACTCCGTTTACGTGTTTAATTGGGTCTACTAACATTATATACTCCTAAATATATTTTTTATCATGTTCTTTGTTTAAGCCATAATCACCATCGTATAGCTTTATACTTTCTGCATCAAATAAAAGAAACTGACCGAGTCTAGTTCCTTTCTTTACTCTAAACAAGCCACCATTTACATGTAATGCGCCTGCCATCACTCCTTGATACCCGGAGTCATATAGACCTGAAGTAATAAATACTCCATTCCTATTTAAGGTTGATCTTGTAATAACAAACCCGGCTTCACCAGGAGCTATAGTTACTATATTTTGAAAGGTTATTTCATAAGAGCCAGGTTTAAGGTTAAAGTAACCATGCTCATCGGACTCGAGCACCTTACTGCCTCTATGCAACTTTTGTTCCTCGTCCAAAATAAAATCTTTATGATTAAGTTCAAAGATCTTATCTAGTCTTAGATCAACTGCATTAGGTTGTATGTCTTGAGGTAAGACATTCGATAGTTTAGATTCGTTTTTATCACTTGCGATATTCTTCATAATTTATCCAAAGTAGTAAGGGTTATCTTTAGTGATAAAGTTAAGCCCTTCATTCATTATATACTCATTGAAGTCCAAAGTCAATACCTTATTAGGAGGTAACGGATTAGATCCTGCAAACTTTGTACTACTAATATTTAGCTTATCATCAACAAACAACGGGGATATTTCATTACGAAAAAGCTGTATATCACCATCAATATATCTTAAACAAGCAAACGTTCCGTCAACGTCACTTAGAGATTTTTCTTCAATCAACCAATCATGAAGTAAACCAGTATCCCATTTTTGATTACTGGTAAGAGTACTTTGCATCTCTTTAACAAAGGCCTCTTTTAGAATACCGTTGTGCCATAGAAGATCATCTCCATCTTTACGATCGCTAGGATGAATACTTTCCATGGCCGAAGCTTCGGTAGTAGGGGCTTGGATGTGAGCGACGTAATACATCCCAGCTTTTAGCTCAACATTATCTAAGCTAAACTGCCCCATACATTTCTGCTTCGTTAGCAACTTTTTAGTGTTCGGGCTATATTCGGATATTGAATAACTTCTTTCACCTCTATATGAGTTTAAAAGAGCAAGCTCTTTGAGCTTTTCTATTTCAAAAGATCCAAATATCGCACACATATTTAACTAATTTCATATTTTGAGACAGCATCGTCCCAATTAAATGAATCAATATAAGGAATAGGGTCTTTATGACCTGCCTTAATAAAATTCATTATTCTTTCAGCACATGAAGGACATGTACCACATGATTTATATCCATCAGGATTATAACATGTAATAGTACTAGAAAGCAACTCTAATTTACCCATTTCATTAGCAATATCAATTTCTTGCTTCTTACTTAGTAAACTAAAAGGAGCTACTATCTCTACTTTGAATGTTCTATTCTGACTAGCAACTGCATTAAGGCTATCAACAAACTTCTGCGAAGTATCCCAATAACCATATTCATCATGAACTTGCAGTCCAGTAAATACATGCGATGCTTTCGCTACTTCTGCTACAGACATAGTTAAAGATAACATAATTAAGTTTCTAAAAGGTACATAAGTAGGTGGCTGAGGATCACCTAAAACATCTTTAATGTCTGGCATATCAATATTCGTACCACCTATATTTGCTGACATAGGTTTAGCTATGTCGCCAAGAATATTTAAGTCGAGAATCTTATGACGTATACCAAGCTTATTGCAGAGTTCAAAAGCTTTTTCGAGCTCTACTCTTTGCTTTTGACCATAATCATAACTCACAGCTGTTACTCTATCAGCACCATATTTTTTTACTAGCATCATAGTCATAACAGATGAATCAAGTCCACCGGATAAAACAGCTAAAACATTCTGCTTAGTATCAGGTAAATTATTTAATGCCTCACTTAGATTCATTTAACACCTTTATACCTGTTACGTAATTCTCTGCGCAATCTTCTGCCCATGACTCACTTTTATCATAATGCTGCTCGGTTGAGATAAGATAACCTTTGTTATAATAATCTACTTCGAACCCTTCATTAGTTAGAAATACTTTTGCTTCTTTATCACCTTCCATAAAGTTATGATAAATTGTTCTTTTATGCTCGTTCATTATTGCCTCGCTGTTTTTCTATGAGGTATATCAGCTTCTACTAAAGTAGATGCAATCTTATCTATAAGATCTTGAGAAGTAGCTCTGATAGGATTAATATCAATACCACCTCTTCTAGTATATAAACACGCAACTAAAATTTCAGTATCATCTTCTAAGATATCTCTCAATCTCTTAAATATACACTCACAGATTTCCTCATGGAAATGATTCTCTTTTCTCATACTAACAATATACTTCATAAGTGATTCAGGTGTTACACAATCCTCACCTTCAATATGAATATATACATCACCCCAATCAGGTTGGTTAGTAATTCTACAATTAGATCTTAATGCACTAGACGTGACCTGGAAAGGCATAAAGCCTAGCATAGGAGCATGATCTAATATTTTAGGATCTTCTTCGTAATCAGTAAACTTAATATCATCTTGATTAATTAGTGACTCTAGTCTTACAAAATGACCTTTAATAGGTGCAGCAGGCAATTCATTCTCATCATCATAATGGAACCAAACATCAACATCACACTCTAAAGCATCACGTAAGTCGTCCTCAATCATCTGTTTAGCTTTAACTATACCTCTTGTTAGATTATTACCAAACTTATGCATATTGAATGAGTTAAGATATAATTTTAATGACTTGGATTCAACAATACATTCGCTATCAGACGGATATACTATCTTAACTACTCCACTAACTGGAAATCCATTATCTAATAAAAATGATACTTCATAACAGTTCCAGGTATCAAACCCTACAAACGGTAAGTCATCTTCATTAATATTATATTCTTCTCTGTTAAGTACTCTTGGTACTGGAACTAGTAAACTCTTATCGGCTTTATCAGGAGTAACATACGGCTTAACAATTGAACCGTCTCCTGCTTTACCTAAATGCTTACTAACAATTTTATCTAATTTTTTCATGTTATATACTTCATTACTTGTTCTAGTCTCTCTCTTACAGAACCAGATACAATGGTTATTTCTCTAGGCAGTTCAGTAATAAATCCTTCAAATATTTCAGATATTTCATCTCTAAAATTAGGATCAATAGAACGTACCCCATCATCAACTATATCAAACTCAGGTCTGATATAAAACAAATAGTCATATTGACTTATTATTCTGTCATACATTACTTTAGCTTTCTTTAAAGTATTATCAGAAACTTTTTTATGCATATTTAAATAGGTAGTATATACTAAGCCGTCTAAAGCAGTTCTATCAGTAAGCATATTATCAAACATAAAGACGTTAACTATATGTTTCTGCATAATAAGAATCTGAGTTAAGTCAGAACCAGCTTCGTTAATATCAAAGCCCATCTCTTTAATCTCTCTCGTCACTTCATCGCAAATAGCATAGTCGCGGAAAAGTTTTTCCGATCTTAACGCATTTAGTAAAGTAGTCTTACCTACAGATTGCGCACCGGTTATACCTATCTTCATATTTTACCTAATAAAAATGATGACCATAAGTTAATAGCCACCTGTCTTAATTCTTCAATCAAATCTTTTTCGCTAATATTCTCTTTTATATCATGAACGGCTATCATCTGAGTTTCACCAGTATCGACACCTTCATCTACTTGATGTATTATAACACCTGTAGTAGGTAAACTCAACTCTAAAGCTTTCTTCTGAGGATCTTTACCTCTTAACTCAGGATACTTAATCGTATCACCAGGATGAACGTTATACATTTTCTCAGTTAATGCTCTCTCAGGTACAATTCTATTATAGCCATGTAAAGTAACAACAGGATTATCATCAGACACAGCTGTTAACCAGTCGTGTATATCTTTAGCTTCCATATACTCTACTTTCTTAATAATTCGTTTATCTATTTTACTGCTTTCAAATTGATTAGTTACTATATGATCAGGCTCTCTACCGATAGTTTCTATAACAGAAGCTAGCTCGCTACCCGAATGACTAAAAATTGCTATCCACATATGTTTTCTCTAAATTTTAACATATTATAGAATACACTGTACTGATGTTCAACCTCTTCTTCCATTAGAGTAAATAGTTTTACTGACTCTTTATTGTGTAGACCAAAGACATTATCTTCTAACTGCTCATACTTAATATTCTTCATACCATGTACTACAGGATTAGAAGTATCAATAGTATCAATCCAGTCATAATTTTTATATGCTACAAATTCTTGAGGTAAGCCTGCACCTAATAAATGATGATCTTTCTCAGTGTTAATTATATTTTGTTCTAACATATCATGAAGCAGTTTCTGTCTACCTTTCATCCACGACGCATATTTGTTCTCTTCATTAGGAAATAGTTCTTCATAATAACTATAGTCAAAAGATATAGCAATTATATCAGCATTTAAACTCATAAAATTATAGCATTCAACTATTTCATCCCATGTTTTACCTTGAACGACACCAATCTTGAGACCTGGTAAGTCCTTATATCGTTCTAACCATGAACTAAAGTTCTTTATAGTTGTATCTTTCTGCTCTAATGAGTCAGGCACGATATAAGCAGACGGCTTGAGTTGCTTAATCCAAGCAGCAAAATCATCCGCATTAAAGGCTTCACCAAGTTCAAAAATTGAATTATCTAAAATAGTATATCTACCTTTCTTTTGAGCTTCTACGAAGTGATTATAGTATGCAGGTAGTTCTTCAAATAAATGAACCAATGCATAATCATAGTCAGTACTATCACTAACTCTATCTATAATATCTAAAGGTGCTTCGTGTGCTATTCTCATTCGAAATAATTTTCTACTACATCTACGAGATCTTTATAATGAGCTATTTGAGACATTTCATTCTCTATAGTTTCCATAATGTCTGGATGTTCTGCTACACCAACTTGTTTCTGTAACAATACTTCTACATTTAAGACGTGCTTGGATATATTAGCTGTAAATAATTGTTTACTAGCCGATAATAATTCATCTCTAAGATCTACTTTATTAACCTCTATAGGTTTCTTTTCTATTGACATATTTCTTCCTTTATTCTAACAGATATTATATACTATTTGCATGTATTAATCAACTGTTTCTCGTTTATAAATAGCAGAGTTAGCGCCATGCTCTTTAACTTCACATGATACACAATAACATCTACCGTTAGATTTTAGTTCTACAATTTCATTAGCTTTTTTCCATGCATGATATGCAAACTTTTCACAGCCAACTCCATCCATAAATACTAATTCTACTAAACCTTTATCCTCTAAAAATACATATGCATCTTTTTCTGGATCATTTTTATCTACAGCTGTTTTATGATCGAAATTATCTTTAAGCCATTTTTTAAGCTCTCCAAGATCACCAAAATCAACTGCCCAGTTTTTATCATCTAACTCATTAGCTCCAAATACAAACTTAAAGGATAAAGCATATCCATGAATTAGACTACAATGACTATGAGTAGCATTAGGTTGTCTGAACGCGCATGATAAGCCTGTTTCATGACCGTATGTTTTAGTACTATAATACATTTATGCTCCTATAATATAAATTATTAATGCGTAAGTTAAAAAGTGTAAATACTGATCTACGCCTTGCAGTATCCAATATTGCGTTTGTGTACTATCAAAGTTATATTTTTTCCATATATTGCTTTTAACATAATCAATATGATAGTGAATAACTCCATCTAGTATCGCTAAAACAATAGCTAAGAAGTTACTAACTAGAAAGGGAATGAGAACTAATAGTGTACCTATTGTATGAGTTGCTGCATGAGCTATACCACCCTGTGCGCCGTATATTGATTTGTCTTTAATCATCCACATACGTTGTAAAAAATAATCAGCTACAGTATGTTTAAGCATTAAAAATATAAAAACTAAAAGTAATTGTTCATACATAATCATTTATTCTCCCAGAAGAACTTATACCAGCTCTTGTCCTTTGAGCGTTGAATAGATAGATCGAAAAAATCAACCATGAGCTCTTGATCCGAATTATAAATTAGGGAAGCGATACTAATATTATCTCTTGGAAATTTTCCCCATGAGTCTAGTAAAGTAGTTATAGTTTGACCTGAATCAACTATATCATCCATTATAAGATACTTTGCACCATTAATCAAGTCTTCTGGTATCCATTCTACTATTTCTTTTTCACCAGAATCTCTTGTTGACCATACTAAAGGTGTAACTGGTATATCTAATTTATGAGATAAAACAACAGCAGGTATTAAACCACCTCTTGATAATCCGATTATTCTACTATATGGCTGACCAACAGCCATAATATTATTGTATATTTTTTCTATACCTTCTTCAAACGCGTTATGGCCGTACTCGACTTCTTTCTTTTTAAACATAATAAAATTATTAGCCTAGTTGATGCTAGCTAATACCTCTCTTCTTAGCACTGAATCATGCTCTCCAAATACTCCTAAGCAACATGCTGTAGATGTTGATGAGTTAGTATCTTTAATACCTCTCTGAGATACACAAGTATGAGCAGCTTCAACTATAACCATAACATCTCTTGACTCAGTAATATAAGCAATAGCTTCTGCAATCTGCTGCGTTAAACGCTCCTGTACTTGAGGTCTCTGAGCAAAGTATTGTGTGATACGATTAAGCTTAGATAGTCCTAATACCTTTTCCCCTGGTATATAAGCAATATGAGCTTTACCAATAATAGGTCTTAAATGATGCTCACAATCAGAATACATAGTAATATCTTTCTCTAGCACAAATTCATCACCGTTACAGAATTTATTTTCAACAGTAGTACACTTAGGGAATGTATCATATCTAAGACCAGAGAAGATCTCGTCTACATACATCTTAGCTACACGCATTGGTGTCTCTTCTAACGAATCATCTGTTAGATCAAGACCTAGAACCTCTAGCATCTCTTTAGTTAATTCTTTAATTTTTTCCATTTTAACCTCTCGGTCAACTTTAACAAGTTCAGTTACAGGTGTGTTAATACCTTTTTCATCGAGATACTTGTTTACCTCTCTTCCTAGTTCTGGATTTATCTTTGACATAAATTCTCCTTTATAAAAATTTTACTTCCAATTCTTTTATTATTTTTAACTCTTCTTTAGGTTCATGTAAACTTCCCCTAATCTCATCATCAGCATAATGATGCTTTTCTCTATCCCACCAATCAAAGCCATGAAGATAAACTTCGTAGCCTTTAGATAGGAAATAATCAATAGCTATTAAACCTGTACTCGGAGCTTTTAGCTCATGGTAATTAATGCTGCTAATCTTAGATGTATCGCTTCTCTTATCTTTAAGTTTACTAAACAACTCACATTCATTCTCATTAAACCAACTATGAGTAATTACTTCTTTATAGTGATCTATATTGTTTATATGTTTATCCATACAAGTAAACCAAATATCTGTCTTAGATCCAATATATTTTTCATAGCCTTCTGTAGTATATGAATTAAATCTTACTACAGTATCAAATGAATCTATTTTCTCTCCATATTCATGATCTAGTATAGATGTGCCATTACCTATTAGCAACACCTTTTTAGGAATATTATACCATGTTACTAAAACTGTTCTTGAACCTTTAGTTACTTTACTAACACTATGCATAGTATTATGACTGTATATTAATGTTTCACCAACATCTTGTTTTAATATTACTGGTGCAATTTGAGCACCAGGCTCATATTCCTCTCGATAATAATTAAGCCATGGACCAGTTTCATCAGTTACTTTCCAGCTATTATCTTTATAGTGAGGCTCATAAACTATTATGTCTCCTCCCTCAAGATTATTACTATCAATTAATGTAATAGCTGTTTCCCCTACCTCATCTTCATTGTCGGTATGTCTTCTAGTAAATGCCCCTTCTTCATATCTTAAAAAATATTGTGAATGAATAGGGTTATCTAATCCATCTAATTTAATTTGTAAATTATTAGGTACCGGTCTTCTATAGCAATAAAATAAGTTATAGTATTGTTTTACCTTCTCTTCATTACTCTCTAAAGATTCATATAATTCTTTTATGTTTTTTAATTCTTTTGAATTAATAATTTTTTTTCTATAACTAGACACCTATCAAATTTCCCCATAAGTAAGTATGAACTCTAGCTGAAACATTATAGCCTCTTTTAAAAGCTTCAGCTGCAACATCTCCATCACATAATTTTTGACCTTCTACAGTAGCACCTACTGGCATTATCCATACAGGCCAATCAATATGATAATCTCTAAACATTTCAATCGTCTCTTCTAATTCTTTCCACGTTTCAGGTTTGCCATCTACTACGATTTTTAACTGTCCTGTATTAGTAAACATTTGATATCTCTCTACCACCTCAGGTCTGATAGCTCTTTTTGTAGTCTCGCCTGAGACATTAAATAGTTTAGGGCTACAGGAAATGAATAGCTCGCTGCCCCATACATCTCTATACTCTTGCCAGAAGTCAACAACTTCAGGTCTTATTGTTTGAGTACCGTTAGTTTCAAATGTTACATATCTAGGATAGTCTCTTTCATCTATCCAATGCTTCATCATATTCATACTACAAATCTGAGCATGCTTCATGAAAGGTTCACCACCAGTAAAACACATATGTCTCTCACCCCACTTACCATCATTCCACTTATTAGTAAATTCCTTTCTTACTAAATCAGCTATTTCTATTGCAGTATTATTATGAGTTAGGTGCTTAAATTTTTTAGACCATGAGTAAGAACTATCACATCCATATTCCCATACAGGTAATTCTTCCATACTCTTAACTTCAATCAAATCAAAGTCTTTATAAGGTAGTTTATAAGTAGATGGATCAGTAGGGTCGTCCTGGCCAAAGCCATTACATTGTAAATTACATAAAAAGAATCTTAACCAAGCGGTAGGTCTTCCTGTATATTGACCTTCGCCTTGAATAGAATCAAATATTTCTGAGTATGCGTATGTCTGTTCACTCATATAGTTCCCTCTTAAGTTGTTCAACCCATGCTGTTAATCTAGGCCAAGTTAAGGTAGGTTCATTATCTTCATCTATAGGTAGTCCATAAAATAAATTATCATTAACTAAACCTGTTGACTTATCAAACTTATAATTATCAGCTGGTGTATAGCCTATTATATGACCTTTATTCTCAATTACAACTTCTGCAAGAGCTCCAAGACCGTCAACAAAATTATCAGCATATCCTACTTGATCACCGAGACCGTATAACGCCACATACTGATTAGTAAAATCAACACCCTTAAAAGTTTCCATGGCATTGTTCCAATCATCAGAATATTCACCATAGGTATCTAGTCTTGGCTCGCACCAGGTAGGGATACCAAGTATGATTAAGCTTGCTTTCCAGTCGTCTGGCTTAGCATCTTCTACGTTTATGATTTTAAATGAATCGGGATTAAATATTTCTAATAAAGCCTCACCAACTTGCTTGGTAAAACCTGTTTCGGTACCGTATATTAGATTTACGTTTATCTCATTAGCTTTGAGATACATATGAGCTCCTAGTTATATTTAAGATGTGGAAGGGCACATCTGATATTATTTAGCTGTTCTAGCTGCCTTCTTTATTAATCTTGTTACTTTTTTCCACTTACGTTTAAATCTGTCCAGGTGAATAGGGTTAGCGCGTTGGAAATATTCAACACCATTTAGGTGATCTAATTCATGCTGAAAAACTCTTGCGGCCATACCATCAAACTTTTTAGTACAAACGTTGCCATATGGGTCAGCAAATCTTACTCTAATGAATCTTGGTCGTTTAATTTTAACAAAGACACCAGGATAAGAAAGGCAACCTTCTTCCATTAATACTTCTTCCTCTCCGAAAAAAGTAATTTTAGGATTAAAAGCTACAATAGGAGGCTCAGAATACATTGTGAATGCTCTTACTGGTACACCTATCTGATTAGCCGCAAGCCCTATACCCTTACCGTCTTTCATAGTGTTTATAAGTTTATGTGATAATTCAACTGGATCAATGCTAGGATTATTAAAATCAAAGTCAGGCATTTTATTCCTGAGCATATCATTGTTATCACCTATTGGTATTATTACTTCACTCATGATGCTATTCTAGAAAATGATTTTACTTTTTCAAACTTAATAACGTTTGTAAATTTATCTATAAGGGTATCACCTTTATGGCTTATTATAAAGACGTTTGTATCAGAAGTCAACTCATTTAATAATTTTAAGAACTCATCTGTACCAGAAGCATCAAGAGATGAATCGAATACCTCATCCATAATAAGTAAGTTCGTTGATGCGCTGTTTCTAATCTTAGCTATTGATCTCCAGGTAAACAATAAAGCGAGATCAATCCTCATCTTTTCTCCTTCAGAGAATGATGCGTAAGAAAAATCATCCCTAAATCTAGATCTAATAGTTTCGTTAAATGATTCATCTAGTTCAAATTGAACAAAGAAGTCCATGGCAGCAAGATACTTATTAATTAATTTATTCATAATAGGAACATACTGTCTAATAATCTTAGTTTTAATACCTGAGTCTTTTAAGATAGTAGATACTACGCCTAGTACATTTCTACTATTTACTTCATCTACTTTAGTAAGTAACGCATTCTCTTTTTTCTTTTCAAAAGTATCAAGCTGTTTTAGACTCTTAGCTTTATTTCCTGTAACATCAGTTAAGTTATTATTTTCTTCTATAAGTTTATTAATACTATCATTTAAGGTCCTTTCTTTCCAAGAGAGTTCTTTCATAGTATTTTGTATAGAGATAACTTCTTGCTGCTTAGTCATTATCTCTTCCATTCTATCTTCAGCTGTCTTGAGTTCAGTTTGTAGCTGCTCAATACCTTCGTTTATTTCATCTACTTTTTTATTATGGTCACATACTATCTCTTCTTTAAACTCAGTATCTATCTCCTGACCACATGCATCACAACTATCGTTCTCTTCATAAAAGGTTAATCGCTTTCTTAAATCTAATATTTTACTATTAAGCTTAACTCTTACTTCTTTAAGTTTCTCATATCGATTCTTAACCGTATCTTGATCGTTAATACTATTAGTAATACTTTCAGCTTTCTTAGCTAGATCATTGGTTGTCCCTTGCAGAGCCTTTATCTCCCGCTTGTTATCATCTACCGTAGATAGATTTATACTGATCTTAGAATTGTTGTCAGCTTCAAGGCTCTCTAAGTGCTCTTCAGTTAGAGCTATTTTTTCTTCTAGCATCTTTACTGTATACTCAACTTCAGCCAGTTCTTTTTCATTAGAGTTAAGTCTATCTTTAAGCAGGGTATTCATTGTTGAGAATATCTGTAGATCTAATAAGTCTTCTATAACCTCTCTTCTATGCATGGATGATAGCTGCATAAAAGGTATAAAAGAAGTAGACCCTAAAACAACAACCTGACTAAATGCTTTATGAGTAAGTTTAATTATTTGCTTCTCTAAAAAGTCCTGATAATCTCTAGCATTAGCATCTTGATTTATTAATTCTCCGTTCTGCCATATTTCAAACATATTAGGTTTAGCAGCTCTTACTATTTTATACATATGTTTACCGACCTGGAATACCAACTCGACTCTCATATCTTTTTTATTAATAGAGTTAATTAATTGAGACTTGTTTACTTTACGAAACGGCTTACCATATAAAGCAAATGATAGAGCATCAAGGAAGGTTGATTTACCAGCTCCATTATCTCCAATAACTAATGTCGTTGGATTTTTATCAAGCTGTAATTCAGTATATACATTACCAGTGGATAAGAAGTTCTTCCACTTTAAGGTTTTAAATTTTATCAAGTTATTGCTAGCGCCTCAGAATAAATTTCTCTTAAAACTTTATTGACTTCAGTTTTATCAGCTTGCGTCTCAAGAGCTTCAACATAATGATTTAATATAGTTAATGTATCCTCTGCTTCACCTATAATATCATCATCATCTTCTAGATCTAAGTTAAGATGATCTTCTACTATTTGCAAATGGACTGGATTTTGTTTTTCCAATCTCTCAATAAACATATCAAACCAGTATGGATTAGTTTTATTTTTTACTATTACTTTAATATAACAGTTTTGGTATACAGAAAGATCTTGATCAATAATATCTGTTACTACTGAATCCTCATCATTATACCATATTTTTTTAAACATAGTATTAGGGTTATGAATAAACTCTAATTCTCTTTTGTCTAAATCAAAGATATGAAATCCTTTTTGATCATCAGCATCAGCCCAGGTCATTTCGTATTGGCATCCTAAGTAATTTACATTACCTTGCTCTGACTTAGTATGATAATGGCCTGTGCAAACGAGATCAAATTTCTGTAACCAATCATCTTTCATACCATGATAGATTGATTGACCTTTATACATCTGATAGCCTGCTAGTTCTAGATGACCGAACATAACAGGACACTTAGTCTCTTCTACTTTCTTAAATACTTCTTCTTCATTACTATCACATATCCAAGGCACCATAAGAATATTATTCCACTCTTTAGGTTCTTGATAGGTAACTATATTATCATAATGCTCCGCTAATAAATTAACAGAGTTAAGCTCAATAGTATTCTTGTAAAACGAATCATGGTTACCAACAAGTACATGCAGCTCAATACCTCTTTCTATAAGAGGAGTAAAGAACATCTTTTTAGCTCTATCAAGAGAGTAAAAATTAACATATTTTCTACGATCAAAAGTATCACCTAAATCAACAACAATTTTAATATCGTGTTTATCGATATAAGGAAAGAATATTTCTTTAAAAAACTTTTCTTGGAAGTCAGCTACTCTTTGATTATCATTACGAGCACCAAAATGTAGATCATTAACTAGAGCTATTTTATTCATCGTCTGAGTCATCAATAAATTTTCCTAGATTCTCTTTTGCCTTTTTCTTTAATCTCATTTTCTTTCTATCTTCTAATTTATCTTCGAAGTTGCTCACAAATTCTTTCATATAATCTGTATCTAATCTTACAGCTACACCGCTTGTCTCTGATGCGTCACTATGGTGAGTTGTTAGCTCATCCTCAATCATATGATTTTCTAAAGCTTTATGTTTAACATATAATTGTCTCTTCTCTCTTTCTATTCTTCTTAAAAATGCATAGTATATAATCTGGGTAAAATAAGCAAAAGGATTTTTACTTTTTTCTGGATCAAAATTATTAAGATAGTTAATACAATTCTCAATACCATCTCCAACCATTTCTTCCCTAAACATATAATTAGCAAAGTTTGGTTTATATGATAGTCTATTAGCTATTTGTAATAAGCATTCACCTACGTAATTAGGTATAGGCGGTTTAGGTTTATTGTTCTTCTCAGCTTGTAGTCTATCAAATTTATATTCTAATAGAACTCGATATAATTCTTTGTTATCAACGTAATGTTTTCCCATATTAATGTATCTCGGTATTGGCTAGAGATTGATACTCTAGAAAGGCTTTAAGTTTATCAACGTCCTCTTTATTTACATCTTCATCATCTGCAGTAGGACCTAGAGCAGCTCCGCCTCTTAAGGTTTTCCATTTAGCAACATATCGCTGCCAATGGTCAAGAACATAATCATCTATATCTTGATGAATAGATACTATATGGTCTTTGTATAGTTCTGTGATTATTTCACTCGAAGTTGAGAATGGTGAATAAACATTTTTAAAAAAATATTGTCTCTCAAGTGTATTTAAATTTTTTGATCCAAGCTCAACTGCATCTTCTAGTATATAAGTTTGATCTGATTCATCAATAATATTACCAATGAGGGCAGTACCATCTATTAGTTTTAAGAAACTAAACATTTATTTTTACCTGATATATTTTATAATCAAACTTTTCGTCGTTATAATATTTTATTCTTTCTGCACTATGCTGTAAGGTATAGTTACGTCTTTTACCATGTGAAAGATCGTCTGAGATATCAAAAAGAGTAGCTTTATCTTTCTTATCGGAAGTTCTTAAACCTCTACCTATAGATTGTAAAACTCTTATTTTTGATTTAGATGGAGATGCAAATATAATATTATTTAGGTTACGTATATTAATACCTGTTGAGAAGGTACCATATGATGCAACAATAACTGCATCTTTTTGATCTTCAACTACTGATCTAATATTCTCTCTAATCTTAGCGTTTACTTCGCCACTTACAAAGAAAAACTGTCTATCGAAAAGGTCTTTCTTTTGTTGTTCTATTAGATTATTATATAATACTTTACCGTGTTTTTCAACTAGCTGAAATAATACTAATGTATTACCTTTCATAGATAAAATTAAGTTTTGAATGAACTTAGCTCTGGCTTTTGAACCTACTATATAATCCATTTCTTCTTGATAAGATGCTTTCTTTAATAGAGCGCATTCTGATTTAGGATATGAGAGTGCTATACATTTTATTTTAAGATCAGCAAGCGTACCTTTATCCATTAACTCTTTTGATGTAGTGACCTTTTTAACTGCTCCAAACAAACCTTCTAATACTAATTTATGAGTTTGTGTTCCGTCTAATGTACCTGTAAAGCCGTATCTATATTCACAGTCTTCTAACTTAGTCATTATAGATGTTAGAGATTTAGATTTAAAGTTGTGGGCTTCATCACCCATAACACATTTAAATTGATTAAACCAAGGTTTAGGCATCTTATAGATAGATTGCCAGGTTGATACTACTATATCTTCTACAATATCATTACGCCAAGATTTGTCTTGAGTACCATCAATCACTCTTATATTATTTTCATACCCATAAGATTTAAAGTCAGATTGCATTTGATATACAAGTGATGTAGTAGGAACGATTACTAATATTTTTTTCTCTGACTCAATCATCTTCTTAGCTAGAAGATATATAATAAGTGATTTACCTGATGCGGTTGGTGATAGTAATAAGGCTCTTCTTGTTCTCATTGCATGAGCGAAAGCCTCAACTTGATAGTCTCTAGGTTCTAAATTAGTAGCTTGTTTACAGAAGTCATATGCTTCTTTTAATGAATAACTATCATCATGTAAGTCGTCATCAAGATCTACTTCATAATCTCTATCATAAGCAAACTTTCTTATGTAAGGAGTTAAACCAGCGTATAATCTCTGTGTAGCAACGTTGAACAATCTAATCTTGCCATCCCAGAATTTATTTCTAACCTGGGGCATAAACTTAGCATTAGGAATAGTAAACGTAAAATATTCTTGGAGCTCATATGCAATGCCTGGCTCACAGATTACCTTAACGTACGCTTCGTTATATTTTTCTACGAATATTTTCTCTGTCATATACTTTCTTTCTGAGGCTACTAGTAGAGAAACTATGATCTCTATTATTAAAGTATAGCTTTATACCTCTTTTCTGGCATATTTCTTTTCCAGTAAATTCTTTATTTCTATATTCATCACCTAAAATTCTTACATTAATAGGTAGCATACTAATAATATCTAAAAGATCTTCTTCTGTAACATAGGGTATAATTTCGTCTACATAACTTATTGCTTGTAGCTGAGTATACCTTTCTACTATAGTTTGTATAGGTGTATTCTTTTCTGATCTATCTAGAGATGGATCAACTTGTAGTCCGCATATTAAATAATCACATTGTGATTTAGCTTCGCGTAGCATAGCAATATGACCGGCATGAAGCAAATCAAATGCTGAACATGTAAAGCCAGTTATCATTTTAATTTTCTTGATACTTCATTACTACTTAATATAGCTGATGAGAGTATATCATTACTTAGTGATTGATAGTGAGCAGTATCTTTAGGTAAACATTTACCACCAAAACCAAACCTGCCATCAGGTCCTGGTACATCTAGGTGTGTAGTCGGATCGATATTATTCTTAAGTAGCTGCTTAATTGTATAATAATTAACATTATTCTTATTACAATTCTCGCTCAGTATGTTTGCAAAGGTAACTTTCATACTTAAAAATGCATTTCTACTCATCTTAAACATAGACGCCTCTTTAGCAGTAACTTCTGTTACTTCTGTTATACCTTTTAACCAGAAGCCAAAAAAGCTAGAGCCTGACTTACCAATTACATTTTCAACTTCAGGCTGAGATAATTGATCCTTCCAAGTAATCTCTCTTAAAAACTCAGGCCACATAGTTGGCTCATGAAACCTATCTACTTGATCTGGACCTATTGTTGATCTTATAATCTGCTCGCCTCTCCATGTACCATATTCTTGCTCTAATATAGATATATCTAACTTACCATCTTTTTCATTTGTAGGTAAACAATAAAAAACAAAATCATATTCCCTATTTCGATCTGCTTCAAACCCTACAATAGGATCATGCACATATACATCTATATCTAAATCTTCAAAATATGCCCCGGTTGCTTTTCCAACAAAACCGTATCCTATTATTACACAATTCATTCAGGTTCGTTCTCCTTAATCCATTCTTCCATTCCATGGTAAGGAGGAGTCTTTTTTAATGCCTCTTCTGCTTTCCATTTAGCTCTGTATATTTTTTTCATACAAGCAAATCCGTTATAACCATCTATATTAGGATCGTGCATAACACCTTCCCATAAATCTATAGCTCTCTCAACACTCTCTATCGGTGTCTTATCAATATATGGCATTATATGCCTCCCATTTTAAATTTTTCCCAATCAATTGCTGCTCTTAAATTATAGCCTCTTGTATTAAGTGAGCGTATAGCGCTATCTAAAAAATCAACTTTCTCTTTAGCGTAAGCTATTTTAAGATTGAGACTGACTATATCTTTATCTGCGTCTATATACTGTGGTATATCTGCTCTTAATAATTTTAACGGGTTAGGAGACCATCCTAGATCGTTTAGATCTTCATAATCCATCGAGCCATTAAACCACTCATACTTTTGCTTTTTTAATACCTTAGCATCCTCTTCTAGCTTTCTAAGAGCTAGTCTTTCAGTAGAATAGAATTTAAAATATTTTGAGTGTAGTTGAGGGATTTTAATAGCTTCATTACCGAGTTCAGTTCTATCGATCTCAGCGTCAGCTTTCCAGTTTTCGAGTAGTTCATCCAAAGTCATAATATAATTATAAGTGCTTTTTATTCAGAAATCAACTCTATTTCAAACTTTTCATATCTAAAAGAAGCAACGCATTCTATGTATTGTACGTCACCTGCTCTTAAATCAAATGCAAGTTCTGATAGTGTTGATGGAAACAGTCCAGTAAATTTAACTCTAATGTTAGCATTAGTATTACTGTTATGTATAATAAGAGTTCCGTCTGACAGTATTTCTTTATCACCGTTGGGGTTAACTCTTCTGTCTCCGTCTGCTAGTTCTTTATACTGATCAAAGCTTTCTGGGAAACCTAATGCTTCAATCCAATGATAAAGTTCTCTATAAGATTCCATCTGCTCATCTACTCTAAATCCAATTTGAAATTCAGTAAAGTCAATATGGTCACCAGCTTGTGGTAGTTTAACAAATGGTGTAGGTACTTCAACGGCGTTTAAAGATACAGCAGGTAGTAATACACTCTGTACAAAAAAGTTTACATTAGGTAACTTGTTCACCACAAATGTAAATTTAAGTGGTGATAAGAAATTTAAATTTTTAGGTTGGTTAGTTAAAGCTGCCATTATTTTACCTCGATAGTATTTATCTTATTTGGATCTAATGATACTGATACTCCACACCCACAAGCAGCTATTTCTCTAGGATTTTTTATTTGAAAGAATGAGTTAAGACCTTGTACTTCATATGCTATTACTGACCCACCTAAATAATTAGCCGAATAGCTATCACATACTACTTTAAATTTACCAAAGTCTACGATGAGATCATCTTCGTTAATTGTATCATCCCACTTAAAGATGTATTCATAGCCAGCACAACCACCACCAGTAATACCAATACGAATAGTATCTTTATCTTCCGCTTTTGCTTTCTTAAGTGCTTCAACCAATGCATCATTAGTAAAATCTATTAGCACTCTTTTTTATTCTCCCAGTCTTCAATAGCTCTTCTTATTGAATCTTCTGCAAGGACTGAGCAGTGGAGTTTGATTGGAGGTAGGTTAAGAGCTTCTGCAATTTCTTTATCTTTAATTTGTTTTGCTTCTTCAATTGTTTTACCTTTAAGTAGTTCAACAAAAAGCGTTGATGATGCGATTGCAGAACCGCATCCATAAGTTTTGAATCTGACATCTTTAATTATATTCCCATTCCATGGATCTAATTTTAATTGAAGTTTCATTACGTCACCGCATGCGGGTGCACCAGAGAGACCGGTAGCTACGTTTGGATCTTTTGGATCAAAGCTTCCAACAGAAAATTGTTTAGGTGAATTTAATACCTGCTCAAATCTCTCTACTACTTCCTTACTATACGCCATTCTTTTTTTCTAACTCTTCTATACGTTTAATTAAATCTTTATAGCCATCAAACTCTTTTAAACATATTGGAGGATGACTTTCAGATTCTAATTTAAATATCCTTTCCATTATCTTAGGATACTTTTGATAAAACTTTTTCTCTTGTTTAATAATATCAATACCTAGTTTAGTTTCTAACCATTTATCCATACGAAGTAAAGACGGTTGCATAAATGATAGTAATCTAGACGTAAGTAATTTCATTAACAATGGTTTAATGATCTTAATAAGTAATGTTAACATAGTATCTGACCCTACTACATAGACGATTATACAGTCTAAAGTTATTAATTGCAACTATATTTAGGCAAATAGACAAAAAAAAGAGCCCAAAAGGGCTCTTTTAAATAAAGTAACCGAGATTACATTATGTTATTAACAAGTACTCTTCTGTAATATACATTTGAGTCTTTTGTTAATGCACCGTTTCCGTATGCTGTACCTTCAGCAAATGGGTTAGCAACAACACCATACCTAGTTTTGAAACCAATTTTAGGTTGGAAAGTGTTCTCACCAACTGCTCTAACCATTTGTAAAGGAACATATGGACAGTAGAATATACCAGCATCAAATGCTGAAGATCCTTTATATCCTAATGTGTAATAGTTACCAGTAGTATATGGATCGATGTATACTCTATATCTTCCGTTCAATACACCAGCAAAAGTATTACCAGTATCATCTACTTGTAGGTTATTAGAGTTAAGTGCAGGAGTGTAATCCAATACGCCAGCCATTTGAAGGGCTGATGCGACGTCAGAAGATGTAATAAGGACATTACCCTTTCCTCTTCTTGTGTCTTTAGCGATTTGGTTAGCATCTCTTTCAATTTGGAACATTAGTCCTTTGAACTTCTCAACAGACCATCTTCCATTTGAGTCAGTATCTAAATCAAATGTTCCAGCAGTTGTTGTGTCGTCTGTAGCACCTTGCTTAGCAACAACGTTAATTGTTCTAATAATCTCTCTGTTGATCTCTGCTAAGATTTCAGTAGAAAGAATATTTGCAAGTTCTGTTTCAGCGTCTAGTCCATGGATAGCTCTTAAATCTTGAGCAAGTTCCATTGAATATTCAGCTTTTAAGGCTCTACTTTGAGCTGATACACTTACCTTCTCAATTGAGAATGCCATCTCTGGGAAAGCAATATTACTTGCATTACCTAAAGCTTCAGCTTGGTTAGTTGACATACCATCACCGAAGTTATAAGCACCTGCTTCAGCATTGTTAGCTGACGCTGGAACTGTTCCGACGTGTTTGTCACCTAGTGTATTAGCATCTGCAGTTCTAGTAGCGAAAGCTGTATCAGCTTCGTTGTAGAATGCTTCAGTAGCTGAGTTAGCCATTGAAGTGTACTTAGATCTCATCGCAAAGATAAGGCCAGTAGGTCCACTCATAGGTTGAACACCACACATGTCGTATGCAACCAAGTTAGGCATAGCTCTTCTTACTAAGCTAATTAAGACAGGATCATAGTTCTG
>Ga0181402_1000057_pt1 | contig 35908 bp, 51 predicted proteins | sample 25SPOviralmetaG_FD_130131 | JGI IMG/M metagenome (GOLD analysis project Ga0181402, IMG submission 130131) | Marine viral communities from the oligotrophic San Pedro Time Series (SPOT) site, San Pedro Channel, CA, USA - 25 SPOT_SRF_2011-08-17 | ecosystem: Environmental > Aquatic > Marine > Strait...
AATGATGGTAATGCTTTAGTTACTGGTGCTTTATATTTTAATTCAAGTGCTAACGAAATGCGTGTCTTTGATGGTGGTAACTGGATTGCTGCATCATCTGCTGGTACTTCATCTTTAAACATTTATGAATACACAGCAACCTCTGGTCAAACTACCTTCACTGGTAGTGATGATAATTCAGCTACACTTTCTTATAGTGTAAGTAATTTATTTGTAACTCTTAATGGTGTGGTCTTAGATCCAGACGATTTTACAGCTACCTCTGGTACATCTATTGTATTAGGTAGTGGAGCTACTACTGGAGATTTATTAACAGTTTTTGCCTTTAAATCTTTTACAGTTTCAGAACTTAATGCAAACAATCTTAATGATGGAATTATTCCAAACGCTAGATTCCCAGCAACTTTACCAGCTATATCTGGTGCTAACTTAACAAATTTAGATGCTTCTGATTTAGCTTCAGGTACAATTCCTGATGCAAGATTTCCAGCAACCTTACCAGCTTTAAATGGTTCTGCTTTAACAAATTTAACTTCTGGCAACTTAACTGGTGCATTACCAGCTATTGATGGTTCTGCTCTTACAGGAATAGAATCAGGAATTGCTTGGCAATCATCAATTAAAACATCTAACTTTACAGCTTCTTCTAATGAAGGCTATTGGGTTGATACATCATCAAACACAGTAACTATAACATTCCCTTCAAATCCAAGTGTCGGTGATACTATTGAATTAGTTGATTACGCAAGAAACTGGGGTTCAAATAAAATTATAATAGATAGTAATGGTAAAAACTATCAAGGCGATCCAGATACATTTACTGTTGAATACGATACAAGTGGTCAAGGATTAAGAGTAGTTTACTCAGGAACAACTAAAGGTTGGATTCCAACATCAGACGAAGTATCTGAAGATAATCCTGTAGATCCTAACTATAATGTAGATTTCTTAGTTATCGCTGGCGGTGGTGGTGGCGGTCAAGATTCTGGCGGTGGTGGCGGTGCTGGTGGTTATCGAGCATCATACAACTCTGAGGCATCAGGTGGTGGAGGTTCTTCGGAGTCTGCACTTAGTGTAGCTGTAGGAACTCAATACACTATCACTGTAGGTGGTGGTGGTACAGGTTCACAAAATCCAGGATTTCCTAATGCTTATCCTAGAGGAACTAGCGGTAGTAATAGTGTTTTTGGTACAATCACTTCTATAGGCGGTGGTGCTGGTGGAGTTAATACTGAATCTCCTGTTGATTTAAGACCTGGTTTGACTGGTGGCTCTGGTGGTGGTGCTGGTGTAAATTCAAATGGTGGAACTATAACTGGTGCTGCTGGAACTTCTAATCAAGGTTTTGCTGGAGGAAATGCAGAAGGTGGAGCTTATCCAGCAAGAAAAGGTGGCGGAGGCGGTGGTGCTTCTGCGGTTGGCGGAAATGCTAGTACATCTGTTGCTGGTAGTGGTGGTAATGGTGTTGCTTCAACAATCACAGGTTCTTCAGTTACTCGTGCTGGTGGTGGAGGTGGTAGTGGTCAAGATAATAATGGTACTGCTGGTAGTGGTGGTTCAGGAGGCGGTGGTGCTGGAAGCGTTAGTGGCACAGGAACTTCTGCAACAACTAATACTGGTGGTGGTGGCGGTGGTTCTGCAGCTTTTAATAATGCTGGTAATGGAGGCTCAGGTATCGTTATCCTTCGTATGCCAACTGCTAGTTATACAGGCACAACAACTGGTTCACCCTCAGTCACAACAAGTGGCTCAGATACAATATTAACATACACAGGTTCAGGGAGTTACACAGCGTAATGGCACATTTTGCAAAATTAGGAGTTGGAAACATTATTGAAAGAGTGGAAGTAGTATCAAATAATGTTGCTACAGACGAACAAACTGGAGTAGATTTTTTAAATACTTTATATGGCACTAGAGATACTTGGAAACAAACATCTTACAATGGAAACATAAGAAAAAACTTTGCTGGTATTGGTTTTACATATGACCAAACAAGAGATGCTTTTATCCCACCCAAACCTTTTACTAGTTGGGTATTAGATGAAGATACTTGTCTTTGGGAAGCACCTGTTGCTAAACCAGATGACGGACAAATTTATCAATGGAATGAAACAGACCAACAATGGGAGATAATTAATGAGTAAGACAAGACAACTAGCAGATTTATTAGATTCTAATGGTGATATTAAATCTGGAAGATTAGATAACGTACCAGCAAGTAATGATGCTTCAGCATTAACAACAGGAACTTTACCTAATGCAAGACTAGCTTCTATTCCAAACTCAGCACTAGCTAATCCTTCTATCACTATTAATGGTAATGCTACTGCACTTGGTGGTTCAGCTACAGTAGGTGGTGATGCTTTAACTAGAGATGTAACACTAGCAAGTGGAGCTTCTGTTACTGATGCTAAAATAATTAATACTAATCAAAGTGGTCAAGTAGAACAATACCCTACTGTAAATACTGTAGGTACTTATGTAGATGACACTGATTTAGATACTGCGAGTATTAAATATTCAAGCACAGGTGGTTTCAGAATAAAATATTCATCTGCAAATGTTAGTAATAAATCAAGGCTTACAATAACTGGTCAAATATTAAATGCTGACGGAACTTATACTACTGGTTCAAGTGCTACTCTAGATACAAATTCAAATGGTAGTACGAGCTCTGGTGGATATGTAGGTCAATGGAAAGATAATTATTGGGTTGCTTACTCTTCTTCTTCTAGAGGTAGTGATGGAGATTATCAACAAGATGCTATTCAAATGTTTACTATAAACACATCTAATGGAAATATTTCCATGTTAGGCACTAGGTACACTGTTGCGAACAACTTTGATAGACGTTCTGGTGGTATCAACTATGCAACTCATTATGGTGGTACTATGAGTGCATCTATTGGTGGTCATGCTCCTTATATAAGTGGAAATGCTATTGGATATAGCTGGAGTGTAAAACTTTTTAAATCTACAACAGGTGGTTTAACCAATCATTTTAGCTGGAGTGGTGGAACTCATAATAATAGACGGACTTCACAGACCAATCCTAATATAGATGATGCAAGTAGGCGTAAAGAAATTTCTAGTAATAGAATACTTTCTATGACAAGTACTGGATTGGATGTATTAGGGTTTACAGGCAGTTCAAGTGGTCACATAGTACAGAGTAGTTTACCTTTTAATTCTAGTGAATATAATGGTGATGGTATAGGTATATTTTTAAACAGTACTCACTTCTTATATTTCTTTAAAGATATTTATAATAAAAGGAGAGCACAAACTTATTCGTTTAGTAATACCACCTTTACAAAAATTGATGACTTTGAATATGAAGATGGTAATTTACCTACAGTATTTGGTGCTATTCAAGATATAAAAGCAAAATCAGCTACAGAATTAGCACTTAAAACAAGCACAGGATTATCTGCTATAGAATTAGATAGCAACTACAATGTTGTAGGAGTAAAAACACCTTTAGTGATATCTGGTTTAACAGGTGAAATTCCTTATATAAGTGGAAATACTTTTCTTACATATAACCGAGCAGCAAATGGTATGGAGATAGCAGCACCATACACAGTCAATGCTTATAGTGATGACTTCCCTTTTATTTATGGTGGAGTAGCACAAGAAACATCATCAAGTGGTACAGCTAAAGTTTGTTATGGTGGTATTGCTGATGGATTTACAGGATTAACAGTAGGTGTTAAATATTATGTAGACCCTAATCTTGGTGGAGATATTACAACAGCAACAACTTCTGGAATTGTAGTAGGTACTGCTATTTCACCAACAGAAATCCTAATAGGAGATGTAAGATGATAACAAGAAAAGAATTAGATAAACTATTACAAGAAACAGATTGGGTAATGTTAGATGATGTCAAAGACACTGTAGCAAATATAGATGAATTTATATTTTATAGAAACGATTTAAGAGAAATAAGAAAAGCATGTGAAGATGATGAAAATATATTTTTTACTTTACCTGTAAAACCTAATGTCGTTTGGGAATTAAAAGTAGAAGAATAATGTGTGAGTGTTGCGAGGACTTCGATTGTATTTGTAAATGAAACTTTTAGTAGCAATACTTTTATTATTTGGAACAGTTGCGACTATTACAGATGTAAAAGCAGAAACTAACACTGTATCTTCTAACACTGTTTCATCAAACACAATAGATAAAGCTCCTCCGTCTGCAATATCACCAGGCATAAGCATAGTTAATAGTGATGTCTGCGTTAGTGCTTATAGCGGATCTGTTACCACACAAATACTAGGTGTTAGTACAGGCGTAACTGTTTCAGACAGTAATTGTGTAAGAATAAAATTAAGTAGGCAAATGATGTCTTTGAACCTTAAAGTTCCAGCGGTAGCTATCTTAGCTCAAGATCCTCAAGTGTTTGATGCACTATGGATGTCTGGAGTTTATCCCCCTATTAAAGGAAAAATTGCAGAAGAATCAAAAGAGATCTGGTTAGCTAATATTGATATGATGCCAGAAGGATCTAAAATTAAAAATAAATTTCTACAGAATAGAGAAAAAGAAAAAGAACCAGAAGGAGATTTTGATGGTCTTAAAAACTTTGGTCTTATGGCTCTTAGTTTATTGCTCCTTTTCTAAAGCAGAAGAACTCACCACAGAAAACATATTAGATCCAGCTGATACCTGGACTACATACGACAGAGCCTCAACAGAGCAGTGCAGCTACTCTGGTACATTAGAAGATGGTGAAGTATGTACGGGTAGTGCTGACCAAGGTGGCACAGCTATTGGTGGAGGTGGTATTATTAGCGAAGAATACTCATTGAAAGACCAAGGATTAAGTGTTGCAGAAATGCAACAAGGCTTTGATTTAGAGTATGGTGCATCTATAGAAAGCCATATATCTAATACATCTGTTCCTGGCTGTCAAAATACTAATGGAGATTGCAGAGATTATTTTACAATAAAACTACATGTAACTAAATCAGATGGTAGTTCTATTAATACCTATGAACACACTGTGGAAATGGACTATTCTGGTGTTAAAGACTACAAATATGCACAAAACATTGGTGTTAATAGTTATACAGATGTTAATTTTAAAATGGATATTTGGTCTGTAGATGCTGGATATACTAGCGGTATGTTTGGAGGAATAATCTCAGATCCTTTCTTGGAGATACAATACAAAACTGTTGATATTGTTACTGAAATCATCCTGGATGTAGTCGATGATATTGTCCAAGATAATATAAAAATAGAAGATGTTCAAATGGAGGTTGTTTTAGAAAATATATATACAGATGATTTAGTTATTGAAATGGATTTTACAGATACATCTACACAAGAAATGACAATAGAGATGACAGAAACAATAGAAGAAACTCCAGAAGTAATAGAGATAGAAGCAGAGATTGAAACAGAAATGGAGATGACACAAGAAACAACACAAGAAGTAGTTCCAGAAAAAGAAATAAAACAAAAGATTGCTAATAAATTAATGGCAAAACAAGAGGATAAAACATCAAATGAAGCACAAACTACACAACTAGCTCTAATGGTAGTGCTGTCTGATATTAGCTTTACAGACCTTACATCTACAATTACAGATACAAACTACTATGAGGATCTAACTTTCTATAGTACACAGGATGTGATACAAGATAATGGAGCAAATGTTATAGGGTATATGGATTACTTGGCAATTAATGAAATGGTAGATAGTCAATGGCAGAATTAGAATTACCTGGCGGTATAAAATTTAAAGGTGGTAAGATCTTTGCTATCATTACAGCATTAGTTACATCTGTTGGTGCATTATGGGGAGGTTTTGAGTTTTATAAAGATTATCTTACCATGAAAGAACAGATCCAAGATTATGCAGCTCCTGATCTTAGCGGTTTTGACAAACGAATTGACTTAGTGCAACAACAAGTAGATATGCTTCAGGGTGAAATATCTATGGTCTTAGAGGAAATACAGCTAGTAAGTTCGGTAGCTGAGTCATTAAAATCAGATCTTAAATCTGACATAACTCAACTTGAAAAAGATAGTCGATATACAGAAAGCCTAGTAAATGAAATGAAGAACACTTTAAGAGATGAACTAAGAATATTTGAAGATGATATTAAAAAACTAGAAGAAGAATTAGACTTAAAAATAAAGAAAGCATTGGAAAATCCTCTGTCTGGAATAAAATAGATTGACATAAAAATGGAATTTAATAACTTCGATCCCTCACATCACAATTTATTGAAAGGAAAAGACATGACCGCTGCTGAAGCTCACTCGATTGAGAAAGAATATCATGAAATGAAGAAAAGTTATCACATGATTTTAGACATGTTAGAAGTTGAAAAGACCAAGAACCAGGCTCTAAGAGCTGAAAACATAGAATTAAAATACCAAAAGAAACCAAGCGAAGCTGCATAAAATGCCAAACCTAACCAAATTAACAACCGCTCAAAAGATTGAGGTGTTAATTACCCAGGTTAATGTTATGCAAGAAAAAATAAATCAAATATCTGATACAATGGATATGCAATCAAAAGATATTGCTGATCTTAATAAACGTATGAATATGGGAGCTGGTGGTATCAAAGCAATCGCTTTATTCGGAGGTATTATCATTGGAGCTATAGCTCTATTCACAAACTTTTTTGGCTTTAATAATTAAATAATTCGTTATAGTTATCATGTGGATAAGCGAATATTAAAAGGCTTTCAATCCGAAATGGCAGCAGAGCTGTGGCTAACTCAACAAGGCTACATTGTTTATGCAAAAAAAGCTGTCCAATCCCCTATAGATTTTTGTTGTTATGATCCAGAAAACAAACAAGTTTTGTTAGTAGATGTTAAATCTTCTAGTTACAGAAGAACCGGGAAAAGAGTAAACTCTAAAAATAATTATATTTATAGATCACCTACACCTTTACAAAAAGAATTAGGTGTGAGATTATTATACGTTTCAGAGGAGGGTGAGTGTACATTAGACTCACCATTAAAAAAATGATTTGGTCTTTATTAGGTACTGTTGCTAAAGGAGCTGTTGATGTTATGAAAACAAAAACAGAAACGAAGAAGCTTTTGGCAAAAGCAGAACAAACTCATGCCATCAAAATGGCTGAAGGTAAAATTGATTATGAGATAGCAGCTCAAAAAAATATGAAAGACTCCTGGCGGGATGAATGGTTTACTATTTTATTATCTATTCCCCTGGTGATTGTATTTATTTCTATCTTTGCTAATAAACCTGAGTGGGTAGACAAGTTAAAAGAAGGATTTGATACCTTGAATAGCTTACCAGACTGGTATATATACGCATTAATGGCTGCTATAGCCAGTTCATTTGGTATCAAGATTACTGATCTTGCTATTAAAAAATTTAAAAAGTAGGAGATAACATGGAAATATTTTTTTACAAGATGATTGACAAGACAGATAAAGCAATAGCCTGGTTTAGTAATGCACCTTTAAAAAAGAAACTTATGGTTTTATTTGTTGGTCTTGTTGTTATTGGTATCATAGCTAATATTTAATGCACTGGTACGATTGGTCTAGTAAAACCAGGGAACAACAAGAAACTTATAAAAAGAACTCTCAACAAAAGATATGTCCTGATTGTAAGAAATATCCTTGCATGTCGGATAATTTTTTAGAACTGTGGACTTGTGTAGACTGTGGTGCGATCCGTCAAAAAGAAAAAAAAGAAACTTAAAAGACAACCAGTTTATAAAGTCTATAAGACTTACTATACATCTGGTGAATATTATATTGGTGTTACCAGTAAGACTGGAGCTGCGTTTGAAAATTATTGGGGATCTAATTCTACAGACCTAAGACCTAGCCATAAAGATGTTATCTATGTTACCCATAATAAATCAGATGCCAAGCTAGTAGAGCTGCTGTATCAGTTACAAAACTTTTACCAGGATGATTGTTTAAACAAAATGCTTAATATTAGACTGCGTAGAGATTATATTAAGAAGATACCTAAGTTCAGTATCAAGATAACCGAATAAGATTATACTAGTATCTATATAAATACCCCTTAGAAGGCTCTTAAAATGGATTTTTATGGGTTATTTTTAGCATTATAACACGCAAAACACTCATATTCTGGTTTCTTTAGTGCATAATGATTTACTCGCATGAGATTTAGTTCTATCCATTTTCTGGTACAGACCTGGCAAGGATGCAGCTCCAGGCTGTAGTTAAAAGATTTACCCCTGGATTTATACTCCGCTTCTTTTTTCACAAGCTATGTAGAATCTATCTATATTATTTTCTTGCATGATTAACAAAACATCTCTAGCGACCAAGTTACATTGTTGATAGCTTTCGTATGCTTGATCTATTGTTGCACATTGTGTACCGCTACACATTGAAATCCATAATATAAATTTTACCATTCTATATTATCTATACTACAGCTCTTGCAGCTGTCTTGTAAACTCTTTAAATAAGATAACCAAAGTTCTGGTTCTGCTATTCTATAAGTTTTGGAAACTTGTGGACTCACTCGTTTAATTCTAAACTGTGTTATTTCATCTTGTTCCGCAGTATATAAAACAACAAAACCAGGGAGCTGCATTTTATCAGCTATCTTTTTGACTAAGGTATAGGCTTTGTTTTGACCTTTATCCATCGCTACTTCGATTATAGCTAGGGGTTCATAACAAACCTGGCAACATTCAACAGAGTCTACATCAATCATCGCAATACCTTCAAACTTGCGATGCCATTCAGAGTAATGATCCCCTCTGTTAAAGTAATTCCATCTAGCCATGATCGTTTAGATATTGCAGTAATTTATTTGTGTACCATTCTGCTTTACCAATATCCATTAGCTTGGCTTCCTGGTTGTTGTTATGTTTCGCACCAAAGCGACAAACATATTTCATAATAGAAAATCTTAAATATCCTATGACTTGTTCTTTTGTTAATTGACTAGCAATAGCATCAAAGGTTTCTATTTCTTTTTGATAGTGGTCGGGATTGATTTGTTCTGGCAATCTTCTTCCTCCTTTACATTTTTATTAGAAAAAAAACCAGGATGAAAAATTCGTCTTTCTACATAGCTTCTGTATTTCTTCCTGGCTCTTTCTTCTTTGTTTAAGACCTCACCTCTGGTGTAATATTGTAGAGTCTTTTGATCTTTCATGACTAAAACGGAGCTTCGTCTGATCCTGTATTACCTTCAGCATTGTTAGAGCTGCCGCCTGTAAATGGCTGCCATTCTTCCACCGCTAAAGATACTGTTGGATAACCAGTGTTCTTTGTTGTTCCTTGCCATAATGTTAGTTTGTATGGCTGACCAGCTTTCAAGACAATATCTTCTTGAGGTGTAAAACCTTCTTTGTGAGAAGATGCCAGGGGTTTCTTCCCCCAGTTTGTCATTGATCCTTTCAGATCATCTCCTGGGAACATGTTTAAATATTTTCTACTCATGTAAATGTTTTCCTTTCTTCATTGTATTGAGTTCTTCTTTTTTTTTATTGTAAATAGACCTAGCTGTTTTTACATCTTCTTCACTTAAACTTCCTAGCCAAGATTTAAATTTCGTTACTATTTCATCTAAGTGATATGATCTTTTTGCTTGATCTACAGCAGCAGTAAATTCATGTAAGGATAATAATTCATCCTTTGGTTTATCTGCTTTTGTACCAGAGCTACTGATAGTCTGGCTTTTAGCTTCCGCTATTTGTATCTCATCATAAGACGCAAACTCCTGTCCGCTAAAACCTAAATTGGCAAGGCTACGACCAATCGCACTGGTTTCGCATACCTCCCAAAAACTTGTTACATTTACTGGAGCTGATCCTTCTCTAAACTCCTCCGCTATGCCTGTTGAAACAGTTTTTCCATCAATACTGATAGAACATTTCATCACAACAACTTCAGTTTCCAAGTTCTTGACCTGGACTCTTTCGTTTTTAATGACATCTATTGTTATAGAAGCATCAGGGAAATACATTCTAAAGGCTTTCAGTCTTTGATTAACTGTTCCATATTTCTTTCCGCCTCTAACTGTCATCGCATTCTTTTGAAAATCTTTTTCATAAATTGCGATAGCTGCTTTTAATTTATCTTGTGTGTTCATCCGTTCCTTTCTTAATGTTAAACCAAATCCATTTCATATTCTGTTTTTCTTTGAGTCTGTTTCTACATCTACATTGTTGAATTAATTCTCTTTCTTTTCTTTTTTGGTAATCCATTTTTACTAAAGGATATATTCTATATTCTTCCGATAGTTCTAATGAATTAAGAAAAGGTTCTAGTGGTATTATATTAGCGACCATAAAATTGTTTTACCTCCGATAATTCTTCTGGTGTGTAACCATAATAGTTAATGTTATTAAAATCTGGTTGTATAAAATTTTTCGCTATATGCTCCGCATCATCCGATAGCTTAACCAGGTTCTGTCTTGTAAGAGCTGTACGATAGAAATCCTTCATACAGCTCTCACCGACTTCAGCACTTAAAGCGGAGGACTGACTAGTGCTGAAAACTTTATATTCATAGGGTGTTGCATAAATTAAATAGCCTGGCTTCTTTGTGGCAGCTCTGTAAAAAGATACTTGATCCACATGTGCCTTTTCTGGTTCTTGTGGTATTGCAACCTTTCCATAATTGTAAGTACCATCTTTCCTAGGCTTACCACCTCGTCTTTGCCATTTCGTTTTTGCTTCTATAAAAAACTCATCTGTTTCCATATCAGTACGACCAGTCCAAGGAATGTCAATACCATCCATCCATAAATTTACATAGCGTTCACTATTAATATTTTTATGTTTCTTAATTTCTAAATCTTTTAATGCCTGGATATAATTTTTAACTGTAGCTGGTATAGCTTCCAAATTAACTTCAAATTGTTTCATTTCTTTTTCATCATCAATAAAATTACCTTTTCTTTTTTGGTAATCTTTAACCGCCAGGTCAACAGACTCATCTTCAGACTTGTCAAAGAGTGCGTAATTATCCCATCCAATTTGTGCAGATATTCCTGCAAACATTTTGGCATTTGGTTTTTTCTTCCTTCTCCATTCTTGATCCCTGTAAACGTATTCGTACCACCATCCGCAAAGCGGTTTGTTTTTCTGGGTGGGTGATAAATGATTGAGTCCATGCTTCAACCAATGTTCCCCCACAAAATTAAAATCATTCATTGTTTAACCTCCGTTATTTATAACACTAGCCATTATTGCTATCTTGTAAAGACATATTTTTCAGAATGTGGGTAATAACATCTACAGTCCAACCATTACCAAGCATCTTATATCTTTGAGTGTTTGATACTCCATTTGTGTAATTTTCTGGAACAGTCTGCAATCTTTCACATTCAATCGGTGTTAATTTACGATATAATGTCATATTTGAAGCTATTTTTGGCTCTCTATTACCTCCTGTACAAGCATTTAAAGTAGGTGATTTACCTTGTGCAGAATAAATTCTTTTTAAGATGTCATGTCCGTTTATATCTGTAGCCATTCCAACTTGGATAGGTACAAGAGTCATGCCATTATTACCAGCACCTTTGTAAGCAGTCGCGGTTAAACACAAAGATTTATCTTCAAATGATCGGTAGTGCCTTTGATTTCTTTTTGTGTCTTTAACTGTTTTTTCTTCATGATCTGCTTGTAGAATGTCTTTTAAAACAATTCCTTTTTCTTTTGGTTGTTCAATATTAGGAATATTAGTCCAATAATACCTAACTCTGTTTTGTGCAGACAATAAAGAAGAATTTATTTTAATGGGTTCGACTCCTAAATATTTAGAAATAATATCCAAATATTCTTTTTTCATTCTAACATTTTCTAATAAAAAATATTTTGGCTTTAGTTCTTTTAACAATCTAACAAATTCAAAAAATAATTTACTTCTAGGATCGTCAAAGGCTAATTGTTTTCCAGCAAAACTAAAACCTTGGCATGGTGAACCACCAATTAATAAATCTATTTTTGGTAAATCTTTTTGTAAAACCTGGGTAACATCACCAATATGCTTTGTATTAGGAAAATTTTTTTTTGTTATTTGGATTGCGTATTTATCAATTTCTGATGCAAAGTAATTATTATATTTAATATTTAATTTGTTCAGTGCTATCTGTCCGCAAGACATTCCGTCAAATAAAGATAATACATTCATTGTTTTTTTTCCTTTATTTTTTTAAATACACTTTTTAATAATTTTAATCCGTTTGTACTTAGTGTTTTATTTTTTTTTTCTAAGTCTAGATCTTCTTTTAACCAAAAAGCTAAAAAAGATATTTCTTCTTGTGAAAGCTTTATATCCATATTACCCCCTTAAATGTTTAATAAATCCTGTTGCGTCTATTGCTTCTGTGCCTTCTTGTTCACTAAAGATATTTCCTCTTTTGTGTTTAGCAGCTCTATCGTGTGATGCACTTTTAAAAATATTTCCTTCCATATCTATAAAAGCTATCGCATTTAATAAACCGCCAAAAGTGGGAGCAACTTCCCCCACCTTCAAATATTTTCTGCCAATCTCATAACTAATTAAATTAGACTGACCAAATGCCAGGTTTCTGCGTCTTTGTATTTCTTTACAAAGTTTTTTTGTTTTATTTTTTACTTTTGGTTTTTGATAAAAATAATCCGCTTTAACTTGGCTCATTATTTTTTTCCTCCAATATTTTTAAAATGTCTTTTGCTCTGTTTGGTGTTAAATCCATCCAATTTGTTGTGTTGTCTTGACCATCAGATATTTTAATTTTAAAGCCATATTCGGTATATTTAAGCTTTTTAAATTGATCGTATAAATATTTTTCATATCTGTTCATTGTTTTGCTTCCTCCTTTACGAAATTTTTTGCTTCATCATCGTTATTAAATTTTTTGCAAGTGTCACAGCGTTCAATGGATAAAAAATTATCATGCTTGGCATAAGTAAAAATATATCCTTTCCCTTGGCAATCTTCGCATTGTTTTTCTTCGTATTCGACAATATTTTTTAATGATTGTATGACCTGTTTTTTTGTAATCTTGTCACTTTGTAAATCATTAACCAGGTTTTCTAGATCTTCTAACAATGTTGTCATTTTTTCCCCCTAATAATTATATTAATCATTTCTCTTATAATCCATAATGTGCAACCAATCATGATTATATGTGCGAATGTAGTTAATGCTAAATTAATCATTATTAACCCCATTTCGCTTCGTTATACTCTGACATTGTAGAAATAATATCCGCTGATATGTTATCAGAAACACAATCAACAGCTTTATAAAGATCATTTTTGTTGCAATTACCTTCACATGATTGATATAGATAGCATTTTAAAGATTTTAATAATTGATAATCAGAAATGCCGAAAGATTGATTGAAAACTTTTTTTGCTTGTTTGTAATCTTCCGCACTTGGTACTATGTCTTTTTGATCTTCATATCTTTGCTGTAAACTTTTTATATTTAGATCAAATAATTTAAAAAAAACTTTCATAGGATTTTTTTGAAGTTCGTTTTTTAGTTCGTCAATTAAAAGATACTCTCTGCCATGTCTGCCAGATTTTTCAATTGCTTTCATAACTCTTCCTATAGTTTCGTTTTCTACTAAATATGCACTCATTTTATAACCTCCGCGTTATATAATTAATTGATATAGTAATAGCATTATATGCTAATTATATACAATGGTCAATATTGTCGCACTAAAAAAAATATAAAATAAATTGATTTTTAAAAATAAATATAGAAATTATTGCTATGAATTTGGAAAAATACAGAACAAAAAATAATTATACATATGGAAAACTAGCGGAAATGTTAGGTTTTTCAGAGCATAGCAATTCAGCTAGATTAGTACAACGATGGTGTCAAGGGTTCACTCCATCATCAAAAAATATTAAAAAAATAGTTAATGCGACTAGGGGAAAAGTTAAAGTCATTGATTTCTTCAAAGAGTAATCCAGATCTTTTAATATTTAGATGGAAAGATCCCCAAGAAGATGAAACAGGATGGAAAGATTTCCCATTAAGTTTTATAGGTCTTGCCAAGTGCTTTTCTGTTGGTTGGGTGATCGCTGAAGATAAAGAATGTTTTGTTTTAGCTGCTGATCTAATTGTTAACGATAATAATGAAATAACAGACACAGGAAGAAGACAAAGTATTTACAAAGGCAAATTAAACATATTTTGGAGGGTAAAATTTAATATTTATGATAAAAAAATGGAAGCTATTAAAAATCGTAAATCAATCAAAGCAATTAAATGATGCCTCAAGGCGTGTAATGTTTTTTCTTTTAGACAGAGAGAACAACAAAACAGGGAAACTATTCCCAAGCCATGCCAGAATTGCGGATGATAGCGGATTAAGTTTAAGAAGTGTTTCAAGGGGTATAAACGATTTAATTAAACATGATTTTTTAATTAAATTAAAGAAAGGCTACACAGGCAAAGCAACAGAATATCAAATAAATTATGATGTAACACACGCCACATTTGTCCAAAGTACACGCCACAATTGTCCAAAGTACACGCCACAATTGGCACACCAATTAACTAATGAATTAACTAATCAATTAACTAATAAGGAACACACGCCAAATATGTCTAGTAGTAATAAAAATAAAAAAGATGAAGTTAAAAATATATTAGCTAACTTAACAAAAAGTTTCAAAATTGAATATCAGGACGTTGTAGACGGAAACAAAAAGAAATATTTAGATCCTGAAAGCATTAGACAAAGATATGTTAAAAAAACTGGTAATTATGACGAGTCTTTTAAATGGAAAGAAAAGTATCTAAACCCTAAGACAAGCGAGGAAGCATGGAATTACGCTGTCTATTTGGGTATTGTAAAGGAATATAAAAAAAAATAATGGTTGGTAGACCAAGTAAGAAAGTATTTTGTCAAGCAAGAAGAAAATATGATGGACAACCATGTAGAGCAAAAGGAATACTTTGCAAGAATGGTAGATGGATTTGCAGATATCATGGAGGTAAATCAACAGGTGCAAAAACGCTTGAAGGCAAGTTGAAACAATATAAAAACTTGTTACAGTATAAAGGAAAGACAGATGAAGAAATCAAAAGAATTATACGCAAAGATACTTGAGGAATTAGAGTTAGGGAATACTCTAGCTTCTATTTGTAGATCTAAAAATATGCCAGGATTGTCCACTGTTCATGAATGGATGAAGAAAGATAATAAGTTTAAAGATCAGATATTAGATGCAAGAAGATTAGGTGCGATGACTTGGTTAGATTGGATGATGGATTTATTAACAAAAGAATGTGAACCACAACAGGTACAATGGAACAGAGAAAGATTGCATCATGCGAGGTGGATGGCTTCTAAGCTGGTTAGCGTATTTGGTGATAAGCAGACAGTAGTCAATGAAGGTGATCCGATTATTAAGGTTGTTTGGAAGGAAGAAGAAACAGTAGATCATCCCAGTACAGAGCATAAAACAGACGAATACGCACACACGATAAGAACTTCGGAACATGATAAGAAGAAAAGCATCCAATAAGATAATAAAATCAACACTATATGTGGCTTATAATACAAATTATACAACAACAACAAAGATTTACTCAGAATAATGGCTAGTTTTTATAGATTTATAATGACCGATACCCCCAAAATGTGGGGTGCGTCTGAGTATATATAATACATGGGAGATCAAGACACTTGAACGAACACAAACACATTACCGCCAAAGTAATCATTGACAATAAAACAAACGAAATAAAAATAGTTATTGGTAAATTTGATGACGAGAAAAGTATGATTGAAGCTGCACAAACAATCTGTGAACATCTATCATTAGATTTCAATGACGAGCTACTATCCTTAACGGAAACAATACATTAATGCGTACTATAGAAATACCTTACAAACCTAGACCGCAACAACAAAAGCTCCATAGTGATTTAACTAAATTCAGATTTGCAGTAATCGTGATGCACCGCAGAGGTGGTAAGACAGTAATGTCTATCAACCATCTTATTAAATCGGCTCTCACGAGCAAAAAAAAGGCATTCAGAGGTGCATTCTTCGCTCCTACTAGAGTCCAGGCTAAACTGATTGCATGGGATTATTTAAAACATTATTCCCGCAAGATACCGGGTATGAAGTTTAATGAAACAGAACTAAGAGCTGACTTCCCTACAGGAGCTAGAGTATCACTGTTTGGTAGTGAAAATCCTGACTCTGCTCGTGGTCAATACTTTGATGAGATCTTTTGTGATGAATATGCTCAGATGGATGAAAGACTATTTCCAGAGATCTTGCGACCAGCGGTTGCTGATAGATTAGGAAGTATTTATTTTATAGGAACTCCACAAGGAATGAATTCCTTTTACGACCTTTATGAGAAAGCCAAAGGAGATGCAGCCTGGCTAACAGTTATTCATAAAGCTAGTCAAACAGGATTAGTACCTAAGACAGAATTAGAAGAAGCCAGAAAACTGATGACAGAAGATCAGTATCAACAGGAATTTGAATGTTCCTGGACAGCCAATGTGAGCGGTGCGGTTTATGGTAAGATTATAGAAAAGATGGAAAACAAAAATCAAATTGGTAAATATCCCTTTGATCCAGGTTATCCTGTAGATGTTTATTTTGATTTAGGAATATCAGATGATACGAGTTTATTATTCGTGCAGCCTATAGACAGAGCTATTGTTGTTGTTGACTGTTATAGTAATAATAACAAAAGCCTAGATCACTATGCGGACTATATTAGACAAACAGATTATCCTATACGCAACTATGTGTTTCCACATGATGTAGAACATAGGGAGATGTCTACTGGTCATAGTAGAAAAGAATATGCTTTTAGTATGGGAATGCGACCACTACGAGTGTGTCCAAAGCTACCGATAGAGGATGGCATCCATGCTGGACAACTCTTGCTAAATCGTACATATATTGATAGAGATAACTGTAAGCCATTTTTGGATGCGATGAGATGGTATCATCGTAAGTGGTTAGATAAATTAAAAACGTATTCTAAACCGATCCATGATTGGTCAAGTCACTATTGTGATGCCTGGCGAACAGCAGCTGTTGCAATTAGAGATTTGGATTTTAATAACAATGCTCCTGTGCAAACATTTGCAGAGGGGTTAAACTACGATCCTTTAGGGAGGGATTGACAATGGGATTTTTAAGACCAAAGACACCGCCACCGCCGCCTCCTCCAGCACCTTTGCCTGAAGTACCAGCGGCAACAAGAGAAGAATTACCAGATGAGTCTACAGAGATGATTAAGCAGACAATGAAAAAGAAAAGAGCTGGTTATTCAAAAACAATTTTAACATCTAAAAAAGGTGTTCAAGAAGATCCAGAAGTTTATAGAAAAACTTTGTTAGGCGGATAAGATGAGTTCAGAATCAGCAACCAAATCCAGAGAAACAAAAAGAGCAGCTCAAACGCAAGAGCTTATGTCAAACATCATGACGGGTGGTGAGATCTCTAAAAAGAGAGAAGCAGAGTTAGCAGCAGCAGCCGATAGAGGTAGAGGTATACAGTTTGTAGAAAGCACTGGTACTGTTAAAGGGTTAACAAGAATAGATCCCGCAACAGGAAAAAAAGTATCAGTAAAAAAAACAGGAGCTAAAGCAACAGACTATACAGGAAGAATAATATCATCTGCACCAACATTCGGAGAGTTAGGGAAAGATATGGCTAGAGCAGTATTTGGTGGTCAAGCAAAAGATCCAGAATATTTAAGAAGTGGTGTTGAGTCTAAACCAGGTTATCTTGGAGAAGCTCCTAGAAAAACAACAGACTATATGCAGTACACTCCGAAACCTAGAAAAGTAAAAGGCATCGTACCAGCGATGATAGAAAAAGGTGGTACACCAGTAGGTATGGCGATGAAGGCAATCTTAGGTAAAGAAGATGTAAAGAAAAAATTAACAGCACAGCAAAAGTATGACCAAGGTGTACAAACATATTCTACATTATTGGGTGGTGATAGAACTAAGAAAGGCGGACTATTGAAATAATGAAAGGCAAAGAATTAAAAAGCCAGTTTAGTCAATTAAAAACAAAAAGACAAAATTGGGAAAGTCACTGGCAAGAAGTAGCTGATTATTGTTTACCAAGACGAGCTGATGTAACTACTACTAGATCCAGGGGTGATAAAAGAACAGAAAGAATTTTTGATGGTACAGCATTACATGCACTAGAATTATTATCATCATCACTACATGGGATGTTAACCAATGCGGCAACTCCTTGGTTCTCTATGAGATTTAAAGATGAGGATGTTTCTGGACAAGAAGAAAATAAAGAATGGTTAGAGTCATGTACAGATGTGATGTATATGGCATTAGACAGATCTAACTTCCAACAAGAAGTACATGAACTGTATACAGACATGGTTGCCTTCGGAACAGGCTGCATGATGATTGAAGATGATGAAAAAGATTTCATAAGATTTTCAACCAGGCATATCAAAGAAATTTATATACAAGAAAATAACAAAGGTGTTGTTGATACAATCCATCGTGAATTGAAGATGACAGCAAGGGGTGCTTATCAACAGTTTGGTGACAAGTTACCAAAAAGAATAATGAAGATTGCACAAACATCACCTCATGATGATGTTACGATTTATCATTGTGTAAAACCAAATGATGATTTGAATCCTTATAAGATGGATAACAAATCAATGGAATATAGTTCATTGTACTATGATGAAGATGGAACAGTCATAAACATATCTGGATTTAATGAGTTTCCTTTTGTTGTACCGAGATGGTTAAAATCAAGTAACGAAGTATATGGTAGATCACCATCAATGACCGCACTAGCGGATATTAAGATGATTAACAAAATGGCAGAAACAACAATTAAAGCTGCACAGAAAATGGTAGATCCCCCTTTATTAGTTCCTGATGATTCTTTTGTATTACCTGTAAGAACACAACCAGGCGGATTAAATTTTTATCGTAGTGGATCAAGAGATACAATTACTCCATTAAATATTGGAGCAAACACACCATTAGGTTTAAATATTGAAGAACAAAGAAGAACAGCTATTAAACAAGCCTACTACATAGATCAGTTATTGATGTCACAAAATATACAAATGACAGCTACTGAAGTTATGCAGCGTAATGAAGAAAAGATGAGATTACTTGCACCCGTATTAGGTAGATTACAATCAGAGATGTTACAGCCTTTGATTAATAGAACTTTTAATATTCTACTAAGGAAAGGAATATTACCTCCAGCTCCAGAACAGCTACAAGGTCAAACTATAGATATTGAATATGTATCACCATTAGCAAGATCGCAGAAGCAAGGAGATGTCCAGGCAATACTTCGTACCTTAGAGATTATCACTCCAATGTCACAAATGAGTCCAGTAATGGATTTCATTGATAGTGATAAGATGGTAAGTCACTTAGCAAAAGTATTAGGTGTACCATCTAAAGTGATACGATCAGTGGATGAAGTACAAGCTATCCGACAGCAAAGACAAGCTGCACAACAACAAGCAGCACAACAGCAACAGGATATGCAGATGGCAGAAGCTGGTGGAAAAGTAGCACCTTTGGTGAAGGAACTACAGCGTGGATAAAAAACAGCTAGACGATCTTTTTCAAAACTACAGAACAACTTTTGGTACTGTCCAAGGACAGAATGTTTTAGAAGATTTGGAAAATAGACTACACCAAAACACAACTACTTTTTCTAAAGACGCATTAGAAATGGCATATCTAGAAGGACAAAGATCTGTCTTACTAATGATTAAAAATATAATTAAGGAGAAAACGAAAAAATGAGTGAAGAACAGACAACTGCTGTAGAAGAACAGCAATCTGAAGTAACACAAGAAACACAAGCTATAGATCCTGGTGTAACTTTTTTAGATCAATTACCAGAGGATTTACGAACAGAGCCATCATTAAAAAATTTTACTAATGTTGGTGATATGGCTAAGAGTTTAGTTCATGCACAAAAAATGGTTGGCATGGATAAAATACCAGTGCCTGGCAAACATTCTACTCAAGAAGATTGGGAAGTTATCTATTCTAAGTTAGGTAGACCATCTGATCCTAATGAGTATCAGTTTGAAACTAAAATAGATGCTAGTGATCCAGGCTTACAAGAATTTAAAAACGTAGCTCATCAAATAGGATTGAATCCTGACCAGGCTAATAAGATTTTAAATTTTTATGGTGAGTTATCAGAAAACGGAAAAGAGCAATTACAAGTTCAAGAGCAACAAGTAAGAGAAGCATCCGAGTCTGAGTTAAGAAAAGATTGGGGTTTAGCTTTTGATAAAAAAGTTCAACAAGCTGATACAGTATTTAAAACATACTTCCCACAAGAGTTAAAAGATCAGAAACTAGCAAATGGTAATTTGTTAGGTAATGATCCTCAATTTATCAAAGCACTGGCACAACTGGCAGAAAACTTTTCTGAAGATAATATGACCGCAGAAAATGATTTGACAATGACTCCAGATGATGCTCAAAGAGAGATTGAGAAATTAACAGCACCAGGTACTCCGTACTGGGATAAGAAACATCCAGGACACCAAGCAGCTGTTGATGAAGTTTTCATGCTTCAGAATATGAAGTATGGGATTAGTCCAGAACAATCCGAATAGGACTCTGGCTGACGTTAGGAAAGACTGACATCTATCAGATGTTAAATGAAGATAAAACTCGAAAGAGATAATTTATCGAAGAAAGTAAAAACAACAACTATTAAGAAAGGAACAGACAAAAATGTCTACACAAATAACTACAGCATTTGTAGAACAGTATAGCAATAACGTAACTATGCTTTCACAGCAAATGGGTTCTTTACTTAGAAACGCTGTTGATGTTGAAACAATCAAGGGTAAGAACGCTTTCTTCGAACAGATTGGTGAAGTAACAGCACAAGTAAGAACATCACGCCATGGCAATACGCCACAAATTGATTCGCCGCACTCTCGCAGACGAGTTTCACTCGCTGACTACGAGTGGGCTGATCTCATTGACGACCAGGACAAAGTAAGAATGCTTATTGATCCAACATCTTCCTACGCTAAAGCAGCAGCAGCAGCGATGGGTAGATCTATGGATGATGTAATCATTTCAGCTTTAGGTGGTTCAGCAGATACAGGTGTAGCTGGAGGTACAGCAGTAGCTCTACCAGCATCTCAGAAGCCTTTCTCTGCATCTCAAACTGACGGATTAACAATCGCAAAGCTATTAGAAGCTAAGTTTCTTTTAGACAATGCAAGTGTAGATCCATCATTAAAGAGATACATTGTATGCTCACCAAAGCAGATCCAAGACTTATTATCGACAACTGAAGTTAAGTCATCTGACTTCAACACAGTTAAAGCTCTTGCTCAAGGTTCAATCAACTCATTCTTAGGATTTGAGTTCATTCCTTCAACAAGACTAAGTTTTGATGCTACAAACACAGACGATAGACTTTGCTACGCTTTCACAGAGGATGCAATTAAACTTGCTATTGGTAAAGATGTGACTGCAAGAATAGATGAGAGAGCTGACAAAAGTTATGCTACTCAAGTATATTACTGTATGTCAATCGGTGCTACTCGAATTGAAGAAGAAAAAGTAGTAGAAATCGCTTGTGACGAGTAATATATAAATAAAAGGGGAGCTTATGCTCCCCTTGTTTTTGAAAGGATAAATGATGCCAAGTAAAGGTTTATATTACAATATTAACAAAAGAAAAAAAGCTGGAACATCCAGACCAAAATCTAAATCAACTATTTCTGATGCAGCTTACGCAAATATGAAAGCTGGATTTCCTAAGAAAAAAAAGAAAACTATGATAGGATAAATCATGCCATATTCAAAATATTCATCTAAACAAAAGAAACTTGCAGCAGTAGCTGGTAATCCAAAGAAGATTGAAGCTGCTGATTTAAAAAAAATTAGAAAAACAAAAAAGAAAACTATGATCGGTTAAGATGCCTTTAAAGAAATATCAAAACAAAAGTGGTGGATTAAACCAGGCTGGTAGAGATTACTATAAAAGAAAAGAAGGTAGTAATTTAAAAGCACCAGTTAAGTCGGGAACAAATCCACGCAGAGTATCTTTTGCTGCTCGTTTTGCTGGAATGCAAGGGGGAATGAAAAAACCTAATGGAGAGCCAACAAGATTAGCACTAGCATTAAGAGCCTGGGGTTTTGGTAGTAAAGAGGCAGCAAGAAATTTTGCTAATAGAAATAAAAAATCAGATAGAAAGACAATGGTAGGATGACATCAGTAGTAGAAATTTGTAACTCAGCATTAAATATATTAGGTGCTAATAATATCACTGCATTAACAGAAGATAGTAAGAATGCAAGATTATGTAATCAGCGATATGAACCATTAAGAGATGCTGTATTTAGAGAACATACCTGGAATTGTTTAGTTAAAAGAGTTCAACTAGCTCAAGACACAGCTAGTCCAACACACGAATATACATATCAATATCAGCTACCTAGTGATTGTATTAGGGTTTTGTCATTAGGTGGCTACCACGATGGATCATCCTCTAATGTAGATGGTGGTCAAAAGTTTAAAGTAGAAGGTAGAAAAATATTAACCGATGAAGATACAGTTTATTTAATCTATTCAGCCAGGGTTGTTGATCCTACTCAATACGATAGTTTATTAATTGAGTCTATTGTAGCAAGACTAGCAGCTGAATTATGTTATGCCATTACTAGTTCAACTAGTTTAGCTGTTGCATTGAAACAAGATTACAATGAGAAACTAAGATTAGCTAGACATGCAGACGCAACCGAAGGAACACCAGATTATATAGACAGTTCAACATTTATTAATTCGAGGTTTTAATGCCAAGACAAACTGTTGCTTATACCAACTTTACAGCTGGTCAATTATCCCCTAGGTTAGACGGAAGAACAGATCTCACTAAATATTATAATGGTGCAAAAACCATTAGTAATTTTACAATTCAACCACATGGTGGTGCAAGTCGCAGACCAGGAACATCTTTTGTTCATGAAGTAAAAAATAGCTCCGATACTGTAAGGTTAATACCTTTTGAATTTTCTACAGTTCAAACTTATGTCATGGAGTTTGGAGATCAATATATTCGTTTTTACAAAGACAAAGGAATTATCACAGAATCAGCTGTGTCAATTACAGACATCACACAAGCGAATCCAGCAGTAGTAACCGCAGCTGCACATGGTTATAACAATGGAGATCATGTCATTATTAGTTCAGTTACAGGAATGGTGGAAGTTAATGGAAAGACTTTTAAAGTCGCTAACAAAACAACCAACACATTTGAGTTACAGGATGTTGATGGGAATAACATCAACTCTAGTAGTTTTACTGCCTATGCTTCTGGTGGTTCTGTTTTTAGGATTTATGAGATAACATCACCTTATGCAGCTGGTGATGTAGGTGGTATTAAATTTGCACAATCTGCTGATATTATGTACCTCGTACATCCAAATTACGCAGTTAGAAAACTCTCTAGGACTGGTCATACGAATTGGATTTTAGATGAGGTAGAATTTAATGTTCCTCCATTTCAGCCACATAACGATACATCAACAACTTTAACAGCATCTCATACAACTGTAGGATCATCAGCAACTTTTACCGCATCATCAACAACAGGTATTAATGGAGGTGATGGATTTAAATCAACTGATGTTGGTAGAGCTATACACTTTCATGAAGGTCATGCTATTATTACTGCGTTTACTTCTACAACAGAAGTAGTCGGTACAGTTAAAGTATCTCTAGGTTCAGGTTCAGCCAATACAGATTTTGCATTAGGATCATTCTCAGATACAACTGGTCATCCCTCTAGTGTTACTTTCTTTGAACAACGATTAGTGTTTGCGGGTACAAACGAAGAACCACAAACATTATTCTTTTCTAAAGTAAACGAATATCAAAATTTTGATGATGGATATCATACAAGTGTTAATGATACTTCAGCGATGATTTATACAATCGCATCAAACAAAGTGAATAGTATTAGATTTTTATCTGCACAAAGATCATTGATTGCGGGAACAGTCGGTGGTGAGTTTGTGGTATCTGCTTCAGGTACAACACAACCTATCACACCAACTAATATACAAATTCAAAGACAAACATCTTACGGATCTGCTAATGTAGATGCAATCCAGGTAGCTAACGTTACGATGTTTCTACAAAGAGCAAAAAGAAAAATTAGAGAATTAACTTATAGTTTTGACTTTGACTCTTATGTTGCACCTGACATGACAATCCTAGCAGAGAATGTTACAGAGTCGGGTATAAAAGAATTATCATATCAACAAGAACCAGAGAGTATTATCTGGGGTGCAAGAGAAGATGGAAAGCTAATAGGATTAACATATCAAAGAGCAGAAGATGTAGTCGGATGGCATCTTCACGAACTAGGTGGATCATTTGGATCAGATAGTTTTGGTCATGTAGAAAATCTAGCAACAATACCTGGTGATGCGGATGAAGATGATCTATATATGGTTGTTAAAAGAAATATAAATGGAACAACAAGGAGATATGTAGAGTATTTAAATAATTATGATTATGGAACAAATATTGCTGATGCTTTTTTTGTTGATAGCGGTTTATCTTACAATGGCTCAGCTACTACCACTATATCTGGGTTAGATCATTTAGAAGGTGAAACTGTAGCTATCCTGGCTGATGGTGCAACACATCCAGATAAAACTGTATCTAATGGATCAATAACCTTAGATAGAAGTTCAACTAAAGTAAGTGTAGGATTAGGATATACAAGTTTATTACAAACAATGCGTATAGAAGCGGGAGCTGCTGAAGGTGTAGCTCAAGGTCAAACAAAACGTATACACGATGTAACAATAAGATTACTAGCCTCTGTAGGTGTAGAGATAGGATCAGATTTATATAACATGGAAAGAATACCATTTAGATCTAGTGCTAATCCTATGGATGTTGCGATACCACCATTTACTGGGGATAAACAAGTAGAATTTAGAGGAGATTTTGAAACTGATGGATATATTTATGTAAGGCAAACACAGCCTTTACCAATTAATATTATTGGCATATATCCTAGAGTTACAACAAATGAAGGGTAATCTATCTATAATACCTTTCAGAACGGAACATGGTTTGACAATGACAAGAGGTATTATGAATGATCCTAATGTACAAATAGATAAAGTTTGGGAAGATCACTTACACCATTTAGAAGAACCAGGGAAATCATTTACAGCTGTCTATAATGGTGATTGTATTGTATCAGGTGGTGTGACTTTGTTATGGGAAGGTGTTTATGAGGGATGGGTTATTGCTTCTAATAAAGTATGGGATCATCCTGTGGCAACAGCAAGGGTTGTTAAAAAAGCATTAGAACAGTTGATTGAAGAAAATAAAATTGTACGATTACAGACAACAGTGAAGAAAAACTTTAAACTAGGTCATCGTTTTGCTAAATGGCTAGGATTAGAAAATGAAGGAATAATGAAAAAATATATTTCAAATCAAGATCATATAAGGTATGCAAGGATAGTAAAATGGGTATAGAAACAATACTTATAGCTTCCGCAGTAACAGGAGCAGTAGCTAGTGTTCAAGCTGGTCAAGCAGCAGAATCAGCTGGTAAATATCAACAAACAATAGCTGAACAAAACGCTGCTACTTACGAACAAAAAGCTGAAAGATCTAAAGAAATTGGTGAAAGAAATGTTAAGTTATTTAACAAAGATTTTGAAAAGACTTTTGCTAGTGTAGAAAGAGCCTATGCTTTTTCTGGTGTAGATCCATCCAGGGGAACACCTTTAGCAGTGATGGAAGATTATTTAACAGAAGCAGCTATTGAAAGACAAAACATAGAATACAATGCATCTATAGAAGCTGGTGACTATAGAGAAGCCGCAGTTATTTCCAGAATGGAAGGTGGACTAGCCAGGTACACTGGTAGACAAAGAGCTATAGGATCATATTTCCAAGCTGGTAGTACATTATTAGGTGGAGCATCTGATATTGCTTACACAAGAAAATATGGTGGATTATAATGGTACAAATACCAGAATTTAAAGCCAAGACTCAAATTACATCTCAGACGGGTACAAGAGCTAGACCAGTTGTTGATATTGGAGCAGCAGCAGCAGCTCCGTTTGAAGCAGCAGCACGATTAGCGGGTGATGTTCAAAAAATTTCTTCAAGGTTTTATGAGGCACAAACATCATTACAAAGAAAAACAGAAACATCAAAATTAATAGATCAATATTTAAAAGGTAATGAAAATACACCTGGGTTAAATCAACTAAGTTTTGATGCACAAAATAATCCAGATACAAATGTTGCATTACAAAATTATCAACAAGGTTATAAAAGTTTACTTGCTAATCTTTCAAATGGTGTAAAAGATCCTGTTGTAAAAAGATTATTCGAAGATAAAGCTAATGAAATTTACAACAACGAATATCTTAATGTTCAATCATCTGTATGGAAAAATATTGGAGAGCAAGGACAAGAAACTCTTAAAAATAATATTAATTTAGAAACAAATAAAATACTAAATGCTGGTGGAAACAAAGCACAAGAATTTGCATCAAGGATAAATATTGAAAAATTAATAGAGGATGCGAATAAAGATGGTCTAGGACTACCAGAAAATTATTTTGAAACAACATTAAGAACAATAGATTTAAGAAAAGCAGATAATTTAGTTACAGAAAATCCTAATTTATTTATGCAAAATTTAGATAGTGGTTACTACAATGATAAAATAGATCCTAAAAATTTAATGATTTTTAAAGATAGAGCCATAGGAAAACAAGAATCTATGTTGAGAACAGCTATTGCTGATGTCAAAACAGAAGTATCAGATGCTAAATCAAATATAAGCGATTTAGTTAATCCATTAAAAAAAGGAAAATCAATAGGTGTTGTTGATTATCAGGAATCAAGAATAGAAGCCTTGTCTGTTTTACAGAAAGCATTAAATTTTGGTCAAACCGATTTAGCACAAGAAATTAGTGAATCAATAGAAGACTTAGATGTTTTTTATGAAAACTCTGGAGATATACAATCAGCTACTTTCTATACAAGAAATGACTTAATTGATTCCATTAAAGTCGAAGAAGAAAAAATAGGTAACATAGAAGATACTAAACAAAAATTAAGACAAGAAAATAAAGTAGAAAATTTAAAGAAAATTTTAACAACAATGAATGAAGAAATGGATGATAACATGATTGGTTATTATCAATCAATTAGAGAAAATATTGCAGTACCAGAAATTGATTTACTTGATGCTAATATGCCTTTAGAAGCAATTTTTACTAGAAATACTTTTGCACAAAAAGTTAGAAATGAATTAGATCCAAGATCAAAAGTTCAATATTTTACTAAAAATGAAAAAAAATTTATTACAGAAACTTTAGAAAATGGCAATAGGGATGAAATAAAAACATTACTTAAAAACATGAGTCTAATTGCTGGTGATGATAACATAGATGTATTATCTAGATTAAACGTAGATAATCCAGCGTTAGCACATTTAGGATTATTATTAATACCTGGAGAAACTCCAACAACAACTGCTATTTTAGAAGGATATATAAAATCAAGAGATAAAGATAATGTAAAAGTATTCAATGCCTTTCAAACAAGTACATTTGGTGCTAATGGTTTAATGTCAATAAAATTTGATTTACTAACGCCAGACTTTAGAAACCAACATCCAAAACTATCTACACAAATTACTGAAGCAGCTGATTATATTTTTATGAATATGGTTATTAATGATAAAGAACTCGTTAGATCTAAAGGTGAAAAAGGAAATGTTCAGAGTAATGTTGCTGTTAAACTTTATAACAAAGCTATTCAAATGGCTGCTGGTATGACTTATAAAGAAGGATCAGATGGTAAAATAAAAGCGTTTGGTGGTTTCCATGAATACAAAGAAGGTAATTATATTTTACTACCTCAAAATATTGCAAACTCAGATTTATCCGATGGTGTTTCCTCCGTTAAAGAATTATTAGAAAATAATTTGACTGATGATTTATTATCTCAATCTTTAAGTTCTGTTCCGTATGATCCTATGTCAAAAACAGAAATACCTTTGATGAGTTTCTTTAATGAAGATGGTGGATTAAAGGATTCACTATACTTGGAAACAATAGGTGATGGTGAATATTATATAACTTATGGAAATCCAGTAACTTTTAATACTGCATACTACAAAGATAAACAAGGTAAGCCTATTATATTTAATATGAGATCTGTGGGTGAAGAACTAATGAAAAGAAAACCATTAGATGAAAATTTAAATATTCCAGAACTGTCAGGATCACCTAGACGCAAGAAAAAATAATGAGTAATATTGATTGGGATTTTATACATGAATTAGAAGGTGAAGGTATTCGTCAAGGATATCAGCCTACTAATAATTCTGGTGTTACTATAGCTAGTGGTTTTGATCTAAAAGAAAAGAATGAAGTTTTTTGCCAGGCTATTGGCATAGACCAAAGAGTAATTAATAAATTAAAACCTTACTTTGGTTTACATGGCGAACAAGCTCAAGCCTTTGCAGAGTCGTTAGTCTTAGAACAAGATGATGTAGATCATATTGATGAATGCTCTAGGCAGTTTTATGCCAAAGATTTACAAAGACAATATGAAGCCTATGATCCAGTTGTGCCTTTTGAAGATTTAGATCAAGGTCAAGCCACAGTTTTAATATCTGTTGGTTTTCAATATGGTAGTTATAAAAGAACTCCGTCATTTATTAAATATGCAACTGATGGTGATTGGGATGCACTTTATAAAGAACTACAAGAGTTTGGTGACGCATATCCTACCAGAAGAAACAAAGAGGCAGAGTATTTAAAAAATTATGGCACAATTTAGTATTTTCACAGACAAAAGGGAATCTAATAGAAATGATCCTACTAATACAAAAACAGCTTTGCGTATTAGAGAAGATGAACAAATAAATCAAACAGCACTACAGCTTCAAACTGATTACTATAATTCTATTTCTAGAATACAAAACACAGCGGAAGATGATGATAAAGTTAGACAGGCTTTTTATGATGTTAGTGGAATTAGTCTGCCTAGTGTTGTTCACGATTATATTCCAGAAACAGATGATAAATATTTAAATCCATTAGTACAAAAAAGATTATTACAAATGGAAAAAAATAATCTTGCTGTAAACAAGACTCCTAATAAACGTCCAGAAGCAAAAGGATTTAGTGGAAATATTATTACTGGAGATTTGGTAGATGACAACCGCAGAGTCTATGGAATGAATCATTTAGAAGAAAGAGTTTTAAGAAACCAAAAAATTATAGAAGATTGGTTTGAAGCTAATCCTAGTGAAAAAGGAAATCCAGTTGGAGGTTTTTTTGATTATAATTATTATAAAAATCAAAGAAAACAAGAACTACAATATTTAGAAAAAGAAGCAGAGATAGGTCAAAGATTTAATGATGGTGATAACATTATTCCTCATGGAACTTTTGCTACTTTATATGGAGTAACTCAAGATCCAGCATTATGGTCTACATTACCATTATCTTTTATGACTGGTGGTAATACTTTAGCTATTGGAGGTATAGTTAAAATGGCTTTATGGGAAGGTGTAATTGCAGCTACTACGGAAACTGGCATACAATTTAATGCTGTTGATTATAACAAGCACTTAGATGGTAATTATGGATGGGAACAAGCTAGGAATACAATAGCTATTGCTGGTGTTGGTGGAGCTTTAGGAGCAGCGGGAATAGCTGGTTTATTTAAAGGATTACAAGTTGGATATGTTAAAACTTTGGGAAAAAGTAAAAACGCACAAATAAAAAATATTTCTAAAGAAATAGATAGAATGATAAATCAATATGATCCTAATTTACCGACTCAAGAAAATATTCAAATATTTGCTCGTATACAAAATTATGTAGATTCGTCTTTTAATGAATTAACAAATTTAGAAAAAAGAGAAGCTCTACAATTAATACCTAACGCTACTAAGAAACCAATAACTAAAACTGTTGAAAAAATATTATTAGGAGATGAAATTGTAGATAAATCTAATCCTATGAAGGAAAATTTACCATCTCAAAAAGAACACAATGATAGAATTATACAAGCTGGAGAAGATATCTTTAATGGTAATGAACCTTTAATACCAGATGAAACTATAAACAAAATTGATTATTCAAAAAATTTTGATAGTGAAAAAGTATTGAGAGAGCAAAGAATAGATCCTGATGAAATAACAGTAGACGCAGAAACATTTCAATTTAAACAAGTTGATTATGATCCAAAGACAGGAGTATCTACCAAATTAAAAGGTATTGATGTTTGGGATCAAGACTCAGCCGAAGTTGTTTTAGTTTATCAAAAATTAGATGGCACTTATGTTATAGCAGATGGTCATCAAAGATTAGCTTTAGCTAAAAAAATTAAATCAGAAGGAAAACAACAACCTTATATGTTGTCTAATATTTATAGAGAAGCTGATGGATATACTCCTCAACAAATTATGGTTAAAGCTATGATTAAAAATGTCAGAACAGGAACAGCTAACTCTACAGATGTGGCTAAAATTTTAAGACAAGCAAATGAATTTATTTTTGATTTTACTGGATCAATTTCACCTAGGTCTAAAAGATGGATGAATGCTGTTGATTTATCAAAATTGAATGCAGATGCTTTTGGATATTTTTTAAACAATAATGTTGGTGAAGATATTGCAGCTCTTGTTGGTAGGATTGTAGAAGATCCAGAATTACAAGCTCAGGTTATGGATTATCTAGCAAAAGGTAAATTTGATAATCTAAGACAAATGGAGATAGCTGTTAGAGATTTAATTAACCAGGGTGTTGTTGAAGGTAAGATAGAAGATTTGTTTGGCACTCAAACTATCAAAGAATTATTAATTAAAGAAAGATCTTTAGTTTTAGATAAAGCTCTAAAAGAAATATCTAAAGATAAAAAGATAGCCAAATTCTTAGTAAACCAAGAAGGTGATATTATATCAAAAGGTAAGAATAAATTAGATACAGAAACTAATAAAAAAATTGCACAAGAAAGTGCTATACTTTATGAAGCAATAATAAAAACAGCTAATGTGAAAGGAGAAATTAGTGAAGAACTCACCAAAGCAGCCAAACTATACAAATCTGGCAATCAACAAAAAGCAGTCAGAACTTTTAAAGACGCTATCACCGAAGCAATTAGAGAGGGAAATATCATTAGGGATAGCAGAGTCGGAACTGAACGCAATCCGTTTCTTGAGGGATATAACCAAAACCAAATTAAAAAACCTAAACCAACCGAAGAACAAACAAACTTAGAAGATTCTGTAGATCCTTATGATGGAGATTTACAATACACAAAACAATTATCTTCTGTTCAAGAAGGCATTGATAATCCTAAGATATTCGGAAGCATAGATGATAATTATGAGGTCTTGTCAAAAACAAATGAAGATGGAACAATAGTGATGGAAAAAATGTCAGATGTCAGAAAAGAAATACAACAAGATCAAGAAGCGATAGATTTCTTAAAAAATTGTAAAGGTTTAAAATGAGTTTTGCAGATTGTATTAATGAAGCTGGTAATAAAAATTTATTAAGCAAAGATAAACAACAATCATTAACCGATGATTTTGCAGACCTAAGTAAAAATTATGAAAATAAAGGTTTGTCTAAAGAAGAAGCTGATAGAAAAGCGGGTATTGATTTGTTTAATCAAATGAAATTAGACGCTGCTCAAAAAATAAAAGAAAAAAAAGCTAGTATTAAAATACAACAAGAATTTGAGTATTCCTTAAAAAGATACACTGAAATGAATAATGGCATCCCAGATCCAGCAACTGTTATGAGATCTTTTGTTATGGATGTTACGATTAAACAGGGATTTAAAAGAATAAGATCTGTAGAAGAAGAAATTAGAATTATAGAAGGTTTACTAGATGCACATATGAATAAAATATTAAAAGAATTTTCTCATAATATTATTGGTGTTAATAGAAATAAAGCAACCTTACAAACAATGGGTAGAGAAATATTTCAAGAAGGCAGTACAGGAAATAAAAATGCACAAGAATTAGCTACTGCTTGGAAACAAACAGCTGAATTAGCAAGAAGGATGTTTAATGACGCTGGTGGAAAAATACCAAAATTAGATTCTTGGTATTTACCGCAAAGTCATAATGAACTTTTAATAAGAGATGTTCCTTCAGAGGAATGGATTAGATTTTTAATTGATGAAGATATTTTAGATGTGGAAGGTATGTTTAATTTTAAAACAGGAAAGACATTTACACAAGAAGAACTACAAATAGCTTTAGGGGAAGTACATAATAATATCGCTACTTTTGGAAGAAGTAAAAAACAACCAATAAAAAAATCTAATAAATTATCTAATAGAAGAATAGATCATCGTTTTTTAAAATTTAGAAATTACGATGCATGGGAAAAATACATGAATAAATATGGCGGAAATACTAACGTATATGACATTATGCTTTCTCATTTAAAAGGAATGGCTAGAGATATTGCTACTATGAGAAGATTATCACCAGATCCAGAAAGAATGATGAGATGGATGGAAGAAACTGCAAAAGATTATGTTACTAAAAATTTAAAAATAAAAGGTAATGAATTAAAGAAATTAAGAAATCAAATAGATAAAGCTGCTGATGATATAGACATTGGAATGCACATTATTAATGGACAACATAATAAAACTAGAAATCCTAAATTTACTCAAACAATGGCTGGACTAAGAGATTTAACAACAGCTGCTTATTTAGGTTCTGCAACATTTTTAGCATTTGGTGATTTTAATTTATCTAGAATATCTTCTCAATATATCGGTATGTCTGCAACAAAAACTATGAGTAAAAATTTAAAAATGTTTGCTTCTGGTCTAAGCAAAGATAGTTCTTTAATTAAAACAGCGATGACTTCTGGATTAACAGCAGAATATATGACAACAATAATGTCGTCTGCCGCTAGAGTTAGTGCTGGAGAAACTGGATCACCTCAATGGACTAAAAGAGCTGCTGATATTGTTTTAAAAACTTCTGGTTTATCTTGGCTAACACAAGCTGGTAGATGGGGTGCTGGTACAGAGATGATGGGATTTCTATCAAGAGTTAGTGACCAATCTTGGGATGAACTAGCTACAAAAAATTCTAAATTTCATGAATTTTTATCATCCTTTAATATTACTAGAAATGATTGGGATTCTTTAAGATCTATTAAAAAATATAATCCAGATGATATTGATGTACCTGGAGCAGAATATTTAAGACCAATAGATATTTTAGATAGTAATATTCCAGAAGAACAAGCGATGGAGATATACTCAAAATTTCAAGCAGCTATCAATAACTTTGTAGATTTCGCTGTTCCTGTAGCAAAAGTTAGAGGTCAATTATTTTTAGGTAAAACTAGACCCGGTACGCTTAGTGGTGAAATATTAAGATCAATGTTACAATTTAAACAGTTTCCTTTAACTTTTCATTTCACTCATATAATGAGAATTGTAAATATGGCAAACACTGGAGATAAAATTAAAGCTGGAGCTGATTTATTAATATCAACTACTTTAATGGGTGCTTTAGCATACGAATTAAAACAAATAACAAAAGGTAAAAAACCTACGAATTTTGAAGATATGGATGAAAAAGAAGCCATGGCTTATGGTGTTGATAAAATGCTACATGGAGGAGGATTAGGTTTTATAGGTGATATTCTAACACAATTAAAATATGGTGCAGCATTCCAACCTGGTGCATCATTAGGAGTTTTAGGTGATGTTGCTAATCTAACAGCGGGTAATGTTTTAAGATATATAGCTGATGAAGATCCTAATGTGACTGGACAATTAATGAATTTTGTTAAAAAAAACACTCCTGGTGCGTCTACTTGGTATGGTAGATTAGCTTTAGAAAGGAGATTTTTTGATGTTATACAAGAAATGATTGATAGAGATTACTACAAAAAAAGAAAAAGATTGCATAAAAGAGCAATAGATGAAAATACAGAATTTTGGTGGAGTCCTGGAGATAAACTACCAAGCGAAAGTCCATTTTAATTAAGTATGGACAATTAATGTGATATATTATAAGGAGTAAGTAAGCATAAATTATGACAATATCTAGTACAACAATCAAAAATTCTTATGCTGGTAATGGTTCAACCACAGCATTCACCTTTAGTTATTACATTATAGCGGAAGATGATCTTGAAGTTTTCATCAGAGCTTCTAATGGTACAGAAACACTACAGACAATAACAACAGATTACACAGTCACTGGCGTACAAAGCAACTCAGGTGGCACTGTAACTATGGTAACAGCTCCAGCTACTGGAGAAACCTTGGTTATTAGAAGAAAGACTTCCCAGGTACAAGACACTGATTATGTTGCGAATGATCCATTTCCCGCAGAAACACACGAAGCAGCTCTCGATAAAGCGATGCTTGTTAGCCAAGAACTACAAGAAGCTGTTGATCGTTCCATAAAGATTTCAAGAACAAATACTATGACTTCTACTGATTTTACAGTAGGAGCTACAGAAAGAGCTAATAAGGTATTAGCTTTTGATTCATCTGGTGAAATATCTGTTACCCAGGAACTAGGTAGATATAGAGGTGATTGGTCTGCTTCTACATCTTATGCTGTTAGAGATCTTGTTAAAGACACCTCAACCAATAATATTTTCTTCTGTAATGCAGCTCATACATCTTCTGGTATAGAGCCATTGACAACCAATTCAGACTCAGCTAAGTGGGATCTGATAGTAGATGCGGCTTCGGCTACGACCTCCGCAAATGCAGCCGCTTCCTCCGCAACTGCCGCTGCCGCTTCTGCAACAGCTTCTGCCAATAGTGCAACATCTTCTGCATCATCTGCAACAGACGCACAGACAGCTCAAACAGCAGCAGAAACAGCTCAAACAGCTGCTGAAACTGCTAAGACAGCTGCCGAAACAGCTGAAACAAATGCTGAAACTTCAGAAACTAACGCTGCAACGAGTGCAACTACAGCTTCTACACAAGCTACTAACGCTAGTAACAGTGCTACTGCCTCTGCATCAAGTGCTACTGCTTCTGCAAATAGTGCTAGTGCTGCATCAACGAGTGAAACAAATGCTAGTACATCAGAAACAAATGCTTCTAATAGTGCTACAGCGGCTGCTACAAGTGAAACTAATGCAGCTACATCAGCGTCTAATGCTTCTACAAGCGAAACCAATGCATCTAATTCTGCAACTACTGCTACAACACAAGCAACAAATTCTGCTAACTCAGCAACTGCATCTGCAACATCTGCAACTAATGCAAGTAATAGTGCGACTGCTGCAGCTACATCTGCTGCATCTGCCGCTGCTGCTTATGATACTTTTGATGATAGATACTTAGGAAGTAAAACTTCCAATCCTACAGTAGATAATGATGGTAATGCTTTAGTTACTGGTGCTTTATATTTTAATTCAAGTGCGAATGAGATGCGTGTGTTTGATGGTGGTAACTGGATTGCTGCATCAAGTGCAGGTACTGCTTCTTTAATTTTATATGAGTACACAGCAACAGCTGGTCAAACAACTTTTACTGGTAGTGATGATAACTCAGCAACATTATCTTATAGTGTTAGTAACATAATAGTTACTCTTAATGGTATTACTTTAGATCCAGATGATTACACAGCTACTTCAGGTACATCTATTGTACTAGGTAGTGCAGCTGCTCTTAATGATATTTTAAATGTATATGCCTTTAAATCATTTACAGTTTCAGAACTTAATGCAAACAATCTTAATGATGGAATTATTCCAGACGCTAGATTCCCAGCAACTTTACCAGCTATATCTGGTGCTAACTTAACAAATTTAGATGCTTCTGATTTAGCTTCAGGTACAATTCCTGATGCAAGATTTCCAGCAACCTTACCAGCTTTA